>UMGW01037405.1_pt1 | contig 14574 bp, 7 predicted proteins | sample 1965371 | NCBI WGS metagenome assembly UMGW01 (sample SAMEA4836082, study PRJEB28245) | human gut metagenome | biome: gut microbiome; material: fecal sample | place: Denmark | collected 2008
TGCTCAAACGAACACCGACAGTTCTTTAGAAGTAACAGAACAACTTCAGGTCCAAACTGTCAGTGGCTTAGTTGTAGACGCAAGCGGTGATCCCGTCATCGGAGCCAGCGTAGTAGAAATAGGAACGACCAACGGTATTATCACCGACATGGACGGTAAATTTACATTGAACGTAAAACCGGGAGCAACTTTAAGGATTTCATTTGTTGGATACCAGACACAAGAGACAAAGGCTTCCAAAACAATGAAAGTCGTTCTGAAAGAAGATAGTGAAATGCTTTCTGAAGTAGTAGTAGTGGGATATGGCGTACAGAAGAAAGCTAACCTGACAGGTGCTGTCTCTACGGTTGATTTATCCAAAACAATGGAAGGTCGTCCACAGCAGGATGTGGCAAAAGCTTTGCAAGGTGCCGTACCAGGGCTTTCCATTCTGAACAACACCGGCGATATCAACAGTGCTGCTTCTATGCGTATTCGCGGATTGGGAACACTGAGCAACAAAGAAGTCAGCAATCCGCTAATTATAGTAGATGGAGTACCAATGGATGATATTTCTTTCTTAAACACTCAAGATATAGAAAGCATCTCTGTTCTGAAAGATGCCGCCTCTACTTCCATATATGGTGCACGTGCCGCCTTTGGTGTAATCTTGATTAATACAAAAGGGGCAAAGCCAAAAGACAAGATTACAATTAATTATAGTAATAACTTTGCATGGGACCAGTCAACCTATATTCCTGACTACCCTGATGTACCCACTCAACTCCGCGCAGGAATTGAAGCCAAAATGAATGCCGGCGAAGGAATGCCCGAACTCTTTGGTATGTACTTTGACCAAATGTTGCCTTACGCTGAAGCTTGGCAAAGACAACATGGCGGCAAAAGCGGTTATCGTGAAATGCAACCTTTCCAAAGCATGGATAATGTAGGCGATTATCTGTTGTTTGAGAATGGCAAGGGATTGCTATATGCAGACTGGGATGTCCAAGGAATCTTTTACAACAATGCTGCTCCCTCACAAAGCCACAACGTATCAATTCAAGGCACCAGCGGCAAGACCCATTATTATCTCTCCTTCGGTTATGACGATAAACAGGGAATTATGAAGATTCACCCAGACGAATTAAAGAAATACAACGCTTCGGTCAACTTGACCACCAATGTATTCGACTGGCTACAAGTGGGAGCACGCTTCAACTATACACGCAAGAGTTACCAACGTCCCGACACATGGCAGAATACTTACCAATATCTGTGGCGTTGGGGTAGCTTCTTCGGACCTTACGGTACAGTAGATGGCTATGATTTCAAGACTATCGCACAGCAGAAACAAGCTGCCGACCGTAAAGAGAATACAGACCTTACCCGCATGAACACGTTCTTGAAAGCCGATATCATCAAAGGATTAACGCTGAATGCAGATTTCACATACACCATTCAAAATATGAATAGCGGCTCTGCCGACTACTCTGTTTTCGGTATGAACAACTGGGGCACATTTGACACTCCTTCCTACATTGTCGGCAAAAGCAGTACCGGCATTTGGCGTGACGCTTCCCGCCAAAATAACTGGACGCTGAATGTTTATGCCAATTACACAAAGACATTTGCAAAAAAACACAATGTAAATGTCATGGTAGGAGCTAATGCTGAAGAAACCGACTACATCTATCTATATGGGGAGCGCAGTGGACTCTTCGACCAGAATTATCCGGAACTGAATCTGGCAAACCAAGACGGGCAAGGTTTGGATTGGAAGCATAATGACCGCGCATCCGCCGGTTACTTCGGACGTATCAATTACGATTACAAGGGTATTTACTTATTGGAACTGAATGGTCGCTACGACGGCTCATCCCGTTTCCCCAGCAATGACCGTTGGGCATTCTTCCCTTCTGCATCTATCGGTTACCGCCTATCCGAGGAAGCCTACTTCCAACCTTTAAAGAACATTATCAACAATGCCAAATTACGCGCTTCTTTTGGAGAAATCGGTAATGAAGCCGTAGGAGACTACCGATTTGTTGAACTAATCGGACAACGCTTGAACAACTCGTCTACCGGTTATGTAAATTGGGCGGATGGAAACGGTGCCAACGCCAACCGTCTCACAATGTATAATATGCCGGACTTAGTATCCAGCACATTAAGTTGGGAACGCATCCGTACCACAAATCTCGGTTTGGATTTGGCTTTCCTGAACAACGACCTAAATGTTAGCTTCGACTGGTTCCAACGCGAAACACGCGACATGTTGGCCCCTTCGGAAGTATTGCCCAATACATTGGGTGCTGACGCCCCCTATGCCAATGCCGGTAATCTGCGTACGCGCGGTTGGGAATTGAATCTGAACTGGCGGCATCAATTCAATGAATGGACTGTCTATGCAAACTTCAATATAAGCGATTCCAAAACCAAAGTCACCAAGTGGACTAATGACAGTAAAATGTTGAACACTTATTATAGCGGCAAAACCTATGGAGATATTTGGGGTTTTGAAACCGAACGTTATTTTGAAGAATCCGACTTCACAGGACAAAATGAAGATGGTTCCTGGAATTACAAACAGGGTATAGCAGACCAATCCGGTCTGGAAGGCGACAACTTCCATTACGGACCGGGCGATATCAAGTTTAAAGATCTGAACGGCGATAAAAAAATAGATGGAGGCAAAGGCACAGCTGACGATCATGGAGATTTGAAAGTCATTGGCAACTCTATGCCCCGCTACGAGTATAGTTTCCATATCGGTGGCGCCTGGAAAGGCATCGACCTTGATTTATTCTTCCAAGGAGTAGGCAAACGCGATGAATGGACTATTTCATCCTTCAACTTCCCAATGATGCGTAATGCCGACTTGGCCATCTATGCCAATCAGACCAGCTACAATAAAGTACTCTACAACAATGACTGGACTCAGGTTACAGGCTATGATATCCGGCAGAGTAATGCTTATCCACGTCTCTATCCAGGAAATGAAGCCGGAGGTACAATATCCGGCATTGCCAATGGTTGCCACAACTATTATCCGCAAAGCCGTTATTTAACAGACATGTCATATCTCCGTCTGAAAAATGTAACTTTAGGTTATACATTCCCAAAAGAATGGACCCGTAAGGCTTTCATCGAGAAAGCACGTATTTACTTTAGCGGAAGCAACTTATTCTTGTTGCATAAAGGCAGCGGCGACTTACCGGTTGACCCGGAAATCAATGCGAATCCTTCCTCTAACAGCGATGGGAGCTACGGTACTTGGGGACGTGTCGCACCTATCACCCGCACTTTCTCATTCGGTATTCAAGTAACATTGTAATAATTGCTAAAACTTAAAAACAATGAAAAAACTATTTATATACGGAACCATAGTTTTAATGGCCTTGACAAGTTGCAATGATTTGCTTGACAAAGAGCCGTTAGACACTTTCTCCAATACTCCAGAGTACTGGAGCAACACTGACAATCTGGAAAACCAGTGCAATACTTTCCTCAACAACTACTCCGGCTACGGAAATGGAAGTGGCGGAGGATGGTTCTATTTCAAAACCTTAAGTGATGACCAGGTAGACAATGACTCACATACCTGGACTTACACAAACGTGGTTGCCAAATCTAGTAACTGGTCCGATCCATTTGTTGAAATCCGTCGTGCCGCTTACATCATAGAGGGTGTACGCTCGTCTTTCCTGGATAATGCCGTAAAGGCTAACTATGAAGGAATCGCCCGTTTGAATCGTGCATGGGAGTACTTTCAGCTTGTGCGCATGTACGGCGATGTACAATGGATAGACAAAGTGATAGATTCGAACGACAAGGAAACCCTTCTTGCAGAACGTACCGACCGCGACATTGTTATGGACAATGTCCTGGATGACTTAAAATATGCCTGTGAGAACATGACCGGTACCAACAAGCAACGTTTCAATAAAGACATGGCGCTTGCTATGACAGCCGACATTTGTTTATGGGAAGGCACATTCTGTAAATACCGCACCCAAAACGAAAACGGAAAAGCTGCAGACAACACCCGGGCACAGAAGTTTTTGCAAGAGTGTGTAATAGCCTGTGAAGCTCTGATGGCCAAGAACTATAAATTAAGAGAAGATTATCAATCCATCTATAACTCGGTCGACCTCTCCAAGGATACGGAAATCATTTTCTACAAACCTTACTCCAAAGATGCCTTCATGCATTCCACTATCGATTATACAGTAAACACGAGTGGCACACATGGCATGTCAAAGGATGCATTTGACAGCTACCTGTTTTTGGACGGAAAGCCGCTGGCTACAACGGAAGAGAACACAAACGATGCGGCTACACTTGTTAACGGCGAATATTCACTGGCAAACGTACTTGCAGTCCGCGACAAACGCCTGGCAGCTACTATCGATCCGGTATTGGCATTCAGAGGGCATGCTTACAGTCGTGCCGGCGTAGCTCCTTTCACAGCATCGACAGGCTATGGAGTAGCCAAATTCGACAATACGTCTCTGGATCTCTACAATCGTAACCAAATTGGTACTGCCTATACAGATGCCCCCATCTACTGGCTTTCCATTATCTATCTGAACTATGCAGAAGCAAAAGCAGAATTGGGTACATTGACACAGCTCGATCTAAATAACACAATCAATAAATTACAAGCCCGCGCCGGTCTGCCTGATATGACAACCACCCCGGCAGACGATCCTGCCAATAATATGGGAGTTAGCAATTTGATATGGGAAATCCGCCGTTGTCGCCGTTGCGAACTTATGTTTGACAACTGGTACCGTTATTGGGATCTCATCCGTTGGCATCAATTGGAATTATTGGATAGCAAGAAGCATCCTAATGTCTTTTTGGGTGCCAATCTGGAAAATGTGGCCAATCCTGAAGAAACTTTGAAAGGCAAATACCTCGATGCTTCCGACGGCCAGAACCGTATTTACGAAAGAAAACACTATCTCTATCCGATACCAACCGGACAATTGACTCTAAACAAAAATATGAAACAGAATTTAGACTGGGAAATATCGAATAAATGAATGAAATCGACAATCCTATACGGTGTCTCATCAAAGTTTAACTAAGAAAAAAGTACCTGACAAGAAAAAACGAGTCAGGTACTTTTTTTTAAATATAGCATCTCGAGCATCAGATAGAACCGCTGTTTTTTAATTGCAAATTAATAATTATAATATCAAATATTTGCAAATAAGTGTTTTTGATATTAAAATAAAGAGTATCTTTGTCCATATGAACTTTCCTTAATACTATATATATGAAGAAACTACTACTATTAACCATTCTGCTATGTAGTTCACTGTTGTGTCAGGCACAAAAGGAACGCCCGATTCTGGGCGATGAGCAGACCGCAGAATATTTTCCAATTCTAAAAGGTAAACGGATTGCCATCTTTTCCAATCATACAGGCATGGTGGGAGACAAGCACTTACTGGATATCCTATTGGAAAATGAATTCAATGTAGTAGCCATATTCTCACCCGAACATGGTTTTCGCGGAAATGCAGATGCAGGAGAACACGTATCCAGCTCTGTCGATAAGAAAACAGGCGTGCCTATCCTTTCCCTTTATGACGGAAAAGACAAGAAACCGAGTGAGGCATCCATGAGGAAGTTCGACATACTGGTAATCGATATACAGGATGTAGGCTTACGATTTTATACCTATTATATAACAATGTGCCGGTTGATGGATGCTTGTGCCGAATATAACCGCAAGGTATTGCTGTTGGACCGGCCCAATCCGAACGGACATTACGTGGACGGGCCCATATTGGATATGAAATATAAATCCGGAGTAGGCTGGCTGCCCATCCCCATTGTGCATGGTATGACTCTGGGCGAACTGGCACTAATGGTAAACGGAGAACGTTGGCTGCCGGCTTCACGCGTATGCGACCTCATCGTCATACCTTGCAAGAACTACACGCATCAGACAAAATACACATTGCCGGTTCCACCATCTCCCAACCTTCCGAACATGAAATCGGTCTATTTATATCCGGCTACTTGTTACTTCGAAGCAACTCCCGTCAGTTTGGGGAGAGGCACCTCCCTCCCCTTCCAAATATACGGCCACCCTAATATGACAGGTTACACTTACAGCTTCACGCCCAAAAGCGTTCCCGGAGCTAAGAATCCGCCCCAGCTGAACAAGCTATGCCATGGCGTAAATCTCAGCAATATGAGCGATGAGGAAATCTGGAAACGAGGAGTAGACCTGAGCTATATAATTGATGCTTATAAAAACTTGAATATGGGCGATCATTTCTTCCGCCCTTTCTTCGAACTGCTGGTAGGCACAGACTATGTCCGGAAGATGATAAAAGACGGAAAGAGCGCGGAAGAAATTAAAAGCTGTTGGAAAGGCGATGTGGAAAGGTTCAAAGAGCAAAGGAAACCCTATTTGCTCTACAAAGAATAGCCATCCATAGAAAATAATTACTGATTAACCTGTAAATACTAATACCCAAGCTCCATAATGAATCCACTATCCGTTATCATTACTATTGCCGCCTATTTTATAATACTGTTCACAGTATCCTACATTGCCGGCAGAAAAGCAGACAATGCGGGTTTCTTTGTAGGCAACCGCAAGTCATCCTGGTATGTGGTAGCCTTTGCAATGATTGGTTCCAGCATATCGGGAGTGACATACGTGTCTGTACCCGGCATGGTTGCTTCCAGTAGTTTCGGATATCTACAAATGGTATTGGGCTTCGTAGCCGGGCAGTTAATCATTGCTTTTATTTTGACACCATTGTTCTACCGAATGAATTTGGTTTCCATTTATGAATACTTGGAGAACCGCTTCGGAATGTCTTCATACCACACCGGAGCGTGGTTCTTTTTTATCTCTAAAATGCTGGGAGCAGCAGTACGCTTATTCCTGGTTTGCCTGACCTTGCAACTACTGGTTTTTGAACCGTTTGGCCTGCCGTTTATTCTTAATGTGGCTATCACCGTAGCATTGGTATGGCTGTACACATTCCGCGGTGGAGTGAAATCACTTATCTGGACAGATTCCTTGAAAACTTTTTGCCTTGTTGTCTCTGTGGTGTTATGCATCTGTTACATAGCTTCCGACCTGAACCTGTCTTTTACAAGCATGATAAGCACGATTGCCGACAGTGACATGTCCCGCATTTTCTTTTTCGATGATATCAACAGCAAACAATATTTCTTCAAGCAGTTTTTCGCCGGAGCGTTCACCATGGTAGCCATGACTGGATTAGACCAAGATATGATGCAACGCAATCTCAGTTGTAAAAACTTCAAAGACTCGCAAAAGAATATGATCACCAGCATCATTTCACAGTGCTTCGTTATTCTGCTGTTCCTGATGCTAGGTGTGTTGCTTTACACATTTGCCGACAGCCAAGGCATACAAGTGGATAAAAGCGATGAACTCTTCCCCGTAATCGCCACCGGGAATTACTTCCCTGTCATTGTAGGTATTCTGTTTATCATCGGACTGATTTCCTCCGCCTATTCGGCAGCCGGCTCTGCATTGACTGCACTCACAACGTCTTTCACCGTAGATATTCTAGGCACGAAAGGCAAGACGGAAGAAGAGGTTGTGAAAATCCGGAAACGGGTGCACGTGGGAATGGCCGTAATAATGGGGGTCACTATCTTTGTGTTCAATCTGTTGAACAATACCAGCGTAATCGATGCCGTATATATTCTGGCAAGCTACACATACGGTCCTATCCTGGGTCTGTTTGCTTTCGGCATCTTTATGAAGCAGCAAGTGCATGATAAATATATACCGGCAGTAGCTGTCGCTTCCCCGTTTCTCTGTTTTATCCTGCAAAAGAATTCGGAGGCATGGTTCAACGGTTATCAGTTCAGCTATGAGTTACTCATATTCAACGCATTGTTCACATTCATCGGACTCTGCATATTGATAAGAAAAAACAAGAAAAACATTTAACTTAATACGTCATCATCATGAGTGTAAGACTTCACTTTTTATTCAGTATGCTTGTCGCCGTCCTTATCCCCCATACGGGCGGCGCGCAAGAACTCTCTCCAGAAATCCGCCAAGAAATAGGAAAATTTCTGGATGCTACCGCGCGAAAAGAGGTATCCATAGGACACATCACGATTGACTCCGTTGCCATAAAGGGTAACGCTCTGCAACTGTTTGCCAACATGAACTGTTCCTACATTCCTTTCCGGGAAAATAACGTGGCAGAGATTTATCAAGGAATCAGCGCCTTGTTACCGGCCGAACTTACAAAATACAGATTGCAGTTACATACCAATAAACACTGTATTGAAGAACTGATACCTCAGGCGCTTCGTTCAAAAAAAAATAAAAAAGCCCTGGTATTCAGCCAAGAAGTGAAAAAGCCTTTGGTGACCAAAGTATCCAGACCCTATACGCCCACTAACGGATTGCAGAATCGCCACATAGCCTTATGGCAAAGCCATGGTTTCTACTATGAGCCGAAACTAGACCGTTGGGAGTGGCAACGCGCCCGCTGTCTTCAGACTGTGGAGGACCTGTATACACAAAGTTTTGTTCTCCCCTACCTCGTCCCGATGCTGGAAAATGCCGGAGCCAATGTGCTGATTCCACGTGAGCGTGACTGCCAGACTGCCGAAATCATTATTGATAACGACGGTTGCCTCAATACACGCTCCATTTATACGGAAAAGGTAACCGACAAGCCTTGGATGCAAGGTGTCGGAAAAGGTTTTGCACATCTACGCCCGTTATACACCGATTTTGAGAATCCATTTAAAGAAGGAACATTCCGCACCATAGAGACTATTAAGAAAGGAAAAGAAAGCGTTGCCGAATGGATACCCGAAATTCCCCGGGACGGACAATACGCAGTCTATGTATCCTATCATACCGTCCCGAACAGCAGTGATGACGCCCTCTACACCGTCCACCATAAAGGCGGAGCATCCCGGTTCAAAGTCAACCAGCAGATGGGCGGTGGTACCTGGATTTATTTAGGCACTTTCGGTTTCGACGCAGAACAGGATAATGCATACAAAGTAACCTTGAGCAATCGTTCCGCCAAAGCCGGACAAACAGTGACAGCCGATGCGATCAAAATAGGCGGCGGCATGGGTAACATTGCCCGTCGCATTTCGGAAGAAGGTGCTACGGATAATCTGAAAAGCTCCGATAAAACCGCCAATTCATCGGATGAAACCAAACAGACTAAAACCACACATCAGTCACCCTATACAGCCATATATCAGGAAAGCGGCTATCCGCGTTTCTGCGAAGCCGCCCGTTATTGGATGCAATGGGCAGGCATCCCGGACAGTGTGTATTCGGAAAGTCAGGGTAAGAATGATTACACAGATGATTATAAAAGCCGCGCTATATGGGTGAACTATCTCGCCGGTGGTTCTGCTGCCAATCCCACAGAAAGAGGTCTGAACATTCCGGTAGATATGGCATTCGCCTTCCATTCGGATGCCGGAACCACACTCAACGACTCCATCATCGGAACACTCGGCATTTACCAAACTGACTCCTACAAGGGGGTGTTCGCCAACGGCGCGTCACGCTATCTCTCACATGATTTGACGGACCTGATTCAGTCCAATATCGTGCGCGATATCCGCACTCTTTACGAACCCCAATGGACACGCCGCGGAAAATGGAATCAATCGTATTACGAAGCGCGTGTACCCCAAGTGCCGACTATGCTGCTTGAGTTACTTTCCCACCAGAATTTCGCAGATATGCGATACGGGCTTGATCCGCGTTTTCGCTTTACGGTAAGCCGCGCCATCTACAAAGGAATGTTGCAGTTCCTCTGCTCACAATACCGCACGAACTATATCGTGCAGCCTTTACCGGTCGACCACATGGCCCTGCGTATGATAAGTGAAAATGAGATTGAACTAACCTGGCAAGCAGTAGCCGATCCATTGGAACCGACAGCCAATGCCGAAAAATACATTGTCTACACCCGTACCGGCAACGGCGACTTTGACAACGGCGTAGTAGTAGATAAAAACAGCTATCGCACCACGCTTCCGGCGGGTGTTGTATGCAGCTACAAAGTAACCGCCCTCAACAAAGGTGGTGAAAGTTTCCCCTCCGAAATACTTTCGGCAGGGCAGGCTTTCAACAGCAAAGGGACCGTATTGGTAGTGAATGGGTTTGACCGCATCAGTGCACCCGCTGATTTTGTCGCTGCCCCTCCGGCAGATACATTGCTTGCCGGCTTTCTGGATGAATTAGACCATGGAGTGCCCTACATCAAAGACATCAGTTATATAGGAAAAATGAAAGAGTACCGTCGCTCCATCCCCTGGATGGATGATGACGCGTCCGGTTTCGGTGACAGTTACAGTAATTATGAGACACAGGTCATCGCCGGAAACACGTTCGATTATCCGGCCCTGCATGGAACTGCCATACTGAAGGCAGGTTACTCCTTTGTGTCATGCAGCGACGAAGCTGTTGAAGATGGGCAAATAACCTTGAACGATTATAAATACACCGATCTTATCCTCGGCAAAGAATGTCAAACCAAGATAGGTAGAGGCGGAGTAAAACCTCTGGAGTTCAAAACATTCAGCAAACCGATGCAAGAATGTATTACGGCCTACTGCAACCAGGGCGGCAACATCTTCATATCTGGAGCATACGTAGGGACAGACCTATGGGATAACCGCCTTATTACTGCCAAAGAAGAAGATAAGAAATTTGCAATGGAAGTCCTGAAATATAAGTGGCGTGCGGGACAAGCAGCCATTATGGGCAAGGTGAAGTGCGTAACTTCCCCGTTCCCCTCCCTTACAGGAAACTATACCTATTACAATGAGCTGAACTCTGATTCTTACGTCGTAGAATCTCCCGATGCTATTGAACCTGCTACGGAAGGAGCATATACAATCATGCGTTACCCGGAAAATAACCTGAGCGCCGGCGTAGCCTATCAAGGCAGTTATAAGACTTGCGTATTAGGTTTTCCTTTCGAGTCACTGCGTACTACGGAAGAAAGAGAATATCTGATGAACGCCATTATGACGTTTTTCGACAGCAATACCAAAAAGTAAAAAGAAAAATTATAAAACCAATCATCATCTATGAACCGAAGACTATTCATCAGTGCCCTGCTTGTGTGCCTGCTGCCGTTTATGGCGCAGGCGCAACAAATAGCGTTCCGCTTCGCACAATTGACGGACATTCATCTAAGTCCAAGCAACCCCAACCCTACCGAAGACCTGTTGCGTTCTATCGCACAGATAAATGCCACAGACAGCATCGACTTTGTATTAGTAACAGGAGACATCACCGAGGAAGGCGATCGTGCCACTATGGAAAAAGTAAAATCATGCCTTGACCTGCTGAAAGTGAAATACTATGTGGCACTGGGCAACCATGAAACCAAATGGAGCGATTCCGGCTGTACCGCCTTCGGAGAAATCTTCGGTGGCGAACGGTTCGATTTCGAACACAAAGGATTCTTATTTTTAGGTTTTAACTCCGGGCCCCTGATGCGTATGGCATACGGGCATGTCGTTCCCCAGGATATCCGTTGGATGACGGAAAGAATGAATCAATACAACACCGGAGATCCTCAACAGAACAAGCCTGTAATACTTGTGACCCACTACCCAATGATAGAAGGCGATGTGGATAACTGGTATGAGGTGACAGATGCCGTACGTCCGTATAACATACGCCTATTCATCGGCGGACACTATCACCGTAACCGCGATTTGCGTTATGACGGTATTCCGGGAGTATTAATGCGCAGCAACCTGTGTGACAAGGATGGGAAACCGGGTTATGGCATCTACGAGATAACCAAGGACTCCATTCGCGTCTATACACAACGTATCGGAGAGCCGAAAAAACAATGGGCAGGTTTCTCCCTGACAGAATCGTATTACGAGCGCAATGGGAAAGCCGAAAAATATCCGGACTTCTCCGTAAACAAAGAATATCCGCAGGTGAAAGAACAATGGATAACAAAAACCGGAGTCGGCATTTATTGCTCGCCAGCTGTAGAAAAGGATAAAGTCTTCATCGGTGACGACATGGGATACCTGACCGCCTATGCTCTTAAAGACGGCAAGGCGCTATGGCGTTTCCAGTCCGGAAAAAGAATCGTCGGAACACCCGCTGTCAGCGAGGGGATTGCTGTTTTCGGTTCCGCAGACTGCAAAATATACGGTCTGAATGCTCAAAACGGAAACTTATTGTGGACAGTGGAAACCTCCGAACCCGTATTGGGGGCAGTAACCATAGACAACGGCACTGCCTATATAGGCGCCAGCGACCATACCTTTCGCGCCATCAACACCTGCAACGGAGAGATAAAGTGGACTTTTACAGGTGTAAAGGGTTACATTGAAACCAAACCTCTGGTGACGGACAGCAAAGTCATCTTCGGTGCATGGGACAACACTTTGTATGCGCTGAATAAGGCAGACGGCAGGGAGTTATGGAAATGGACAGGCGGACTGACCCGCATGCACTTTTCTCCGGCAGCCGTATGGCCGGTAGCCGCAGAGGGGAAAGTATTCATCACCGACCCGCAACGCGCCATGACTGCCATTGAGATAGAAACAGGCAATACCGTATGGCGCACTTTCCAGTCTATGGTACGCGAAACGATAGGATTGTCCGAAGATGGAGAACGCATTTACAGCAAAACGATGAACGACAGTATCGTCTGCTACTCCACCAAAGGCAGCCACCCGCATGAATTATGGGCATCCAATGTCGGATTCGGCTACGAGCACGCACCTTCCATGCAGGTCGAAAAAGATGGGATCGTATTTGGAAGCACAAAAGAAGGTCTTATCTTCGCATTGGAGGCTAAGACCGGAAAAGTATTGTGGAAACACAAAATAGGTAACTCCCTTATAAGCACCGTAGTGCCGCTAAGCGGTAACCGGATACTGTTCACCGCCACCGGAGGAGAGGTAGGGTTGCTTAAATTCAAAATAAAAAAATAAGAACCAAAAATAAAAAATAACACCTTACAGATATGAAGAAGATTGATTGCTTTATTCCCTACGCAGGAAAAGAACAAGCTGAAAAGACAGTACAAGGATTACAGATTACCGGTCTCGTTGGAAATATCCACTTGGTAACAACAGACTCTACCCTTGAACCGCTGCCCGGTTGCGAACTTTTAGTTGTAGACATGCCTCATAGCAGCACTACCATGAAAGCCATAGCACAAAAAGCGAACACGGAATATACATTGCTCTATACCAAAGAGACCACTCTTGAACTGGGAATGTTTGCACTGGAACGCATGATGCACATCGCCGAAGATTCGGATGCGGGAATGGTATATGCCGACCATTATCAGATAGCCGGTGGCAAACAAACCAATGCCCCTGTCATAGACTACCAGTTCGGCTCGCTAAGGGATGATTTCAACTTCGGTTCAGTACTGCTCTTCAATACATCCAGACTAAAAGAGGCAGCCGGACGCATAACATCCGAGTATAACTTTGCCGGTCTCTACGACTTACGCCTGAAGTTGAGCCAAAATGCAGATCTTGTGCACATCAACGAATACCTGTACAGCGAGGTGGAAAATGATACGCGCAAAAGCGGCGAAAAGATTTTTGACTATGTCGATCCGAAGAACCGTAACCGTCAGATTGAAATGGAAGAAGCATGTACGGAACACCTGAAAGAAATAGGCGGTTATCTGGAACCGGAATTCAAGCAAATAGAATTTTCTGCCGGCAACTTCGAGTACGAGGCATCTGTCATCATCCCCGTACGCAACCGCATCCGCACCATTCGCGATGCTATCCGTTCCGTTCTAAGTCAGAAGACAGACTTCAAGTTCAACCTCATCATTATTGACAACCACTCCACAGACGGAACCACAGAAGCCATCGACGAGTTCAAAAACGATGAACGCCTCATCCATATAATCCCCGAACGCAACGATCTCGGTATCGGTGGTTGCTGGAACATGGGCATACACCATCCCAAATGCGGAAAGTTTGCCATACAGTTGGACAGCGACGACGTATACGCCAATGAAAATACGTTGGCTATAATGGTACGCGCTTTCTACGAACAGAACTGTGCTATGGTAGTGGGTACCTACATGATGACGGACTTCAATATGAATATGATTGCACCGGGCATTATCGACCACAAGGAATGGACACCGCACAACGGGCGGAACAATGCCCTGCGCATCAACGGACTAGGTGCACCGCGTGCATTCTATACTCCGGTGTTGCGTGAAGTTAAAGTACCCAATACAAGCTATGGTGAAGACTATGCTTTGGGGTTGAACTTCTCCCGCCGATACCAGATAGGTCGTGTCTACGAAGTCGTTTACCTCTGCCGCCGCTGGGATGACAACTCAGACGCTTCATTGGATGTCGTTAAAATGAACGGACACAACTTGTATAAAGACCGCATCCGCACTTGGGAATTGCAGGCGCGTGTAGCAATGAACAAGAAAAACAAGAAATAATCTATGAACCAGACCATACACAATCTTCTGACCGAGCAACTTGTTTCCTGGGAAACGGCGCGTAACAACTACGCCGCCCTTTCCGGGGTACAGGTGAAAGAACTGAATGTAAACG
>UMGW01017826.1_pt1 | contig 14551 bp, 7 predicted proteins | sample 1965371 | NCBI WGS metagenome assembly UMGW01 (sample SAMEA4836082, study PRJEB28245) | human gut metagenome | biome: gut microbiome; material: fecal sample | place: Denmark | collected 2008
CACTTTTGCTGTCGCTCTCCGCAAGGAGAGCGTGGATAGAAATAATATCGGCGCTGCGCACATAGTCGCTAATGTGCAGGTCGCTCTCCGCAAGGAGAGCGTGGATAGAAATCTGCTCGTTAAGATACTGGTCAAGAGCCATGGAAGTCGCTCTCCGCAAGGAGAGCGTGGATAGAAATGTATGTAGGAGTAATGGGTGCCGCCATTGCTCCTTGTCGCTCTCCGCAAGGAGAGCGTGGATAGAAATTCTTGCTAGTGGGATTAACCCTGACCAGTCCGGGAGTCGCTCTCCGCAAGGAGAGCGTGGATAGAAATTGGCAAAAGTACGACCTTAACAAGGATTGCTTGGGTCGCTCTCCGCAAGGAGAGCGTGGATAGAAATTGCAAATCGTTATAAAGCTGTTATTGATGTGCCGTCGCTCTCCGCAAGGAGAGCGTGGATAGAAATTCTTTTGTGTCTTGCTCCTCTCCCTTGGGGCAAGGTCGCTCTCCGCAAGGAGAGCGTGGATAGAAATATTTGCTCAAGGATTTTTGTGCTAACGTACATTGTCGCTCTCCGCAAGGAGAGCGTGGATAGAAATGCGAGCAGTTCAAATATGTTGTGCAGTGTCGAAAGTCGCTCTCCGCAAGGAGAGCGTGGATAGAAATTTGATCGGCTGTATTAACAGAGCTATTGATATTGGTCGCTCTCCGCAAGGAGAGCGTGGATAGAAATGGTTAAACTCTTCCATCAAAATTATGAGTGTTTCGGTCGCTCTCCGCAAGGAGAGCGTGGATAGAAATCAAGTAGCTGTCCATTGTGACACGCTGTCAGCTGTCGCTCTCCGCAAGGAGAGCGTGGATAGAAATTGTCACGCTCCATTATGCCGTTGATTACACTCTTGTCGCTCTCCGCAAGGAGAGCGTGGATAGAAATCCGGGGTTTTGACGCATCACGCCCGAAAAATAGTGTCGCTCTCCGCAAGGAGAGCGTGGATAGAAATAACACAAGGTTGGCGAATATCAGGGCGTGCATTTGTCGCTCTCCGCAAGGAGAGCGTGGATAGAAATTGGTAGTCTTGATGACATCCTTGCTGGTGTCAATGGTCGCTCTCCGCAAGGAGAGCGTGGATAGAAATATTACTTAATGCCCAGTATCGGTACTTTGCGCAAGTCGCTCTCCGCAAGGAGAGCGTGGATAGAAATTTTATGGCAAAAGCAAAAAATGCAGTTATTGCAGGTCGCTCTCCGCAAGGAGAGCGTGGATAGAAATTCAAGTGCCTGGCCCTTGTATTTGTCGCTGCCCCCGTCGCTCTCCGCAAGGAGAGCGTGGATAGAAATCCATCTGGTTGCCGCTGCGCGCTCTGCCGCTGCGCGTCGCTCTCCGCAAGGAGAGCGTGGATAGAAATTGGTTGATCTCCAGCGTCAGCACGGCAGCTGTGGCGTCGCTCTCCGCAAGGAGAGCGTGGATAGAAATCCATCTGGTTGCCGCTGCGCGCTCTGCCGCTGCGCGTCGCTCTCCGCAAGGAGAGTGTGGATAGAAATTGAGCGCAATGGGAAAAGACGTGGATATTGGCATGTCGCTCTCCGCAAGGAGAGCGTGGATAGAAATAAGCGTGGCCCTTGCATTGCTGCTAAAATCTACCGTCGCTCTCCGCAAGGAGAGCGTGGATAGAAATATGTAAGAGGGCAGCGCCATGAGAACACTGGAAGGTCGCTCTCCGCAAGGAGAGCGTGGATAGAAATTGTGCCGCGCTTGTGGTTGTGCCAAATAGTGCCGTCGCTCTCCGCAAGGAGAGCGTGGATAGAAATTGGCAAAAGTCCGCCTGCTTATCATCAGGGCAAAGTCGCTCTCCGCAAGGAGAGCGTGGATAGAAATAAGCAGCTGTAAAAGCCATGGCAGCCATTGCGGCGTCGCTCTCCGCAAGGAGAGCGTGGATAGAAATGCATTCGCCCGGCGGAAACGCCGCTTGAGCTGATGTCGCTCTCCGCAAGGAGAGCGTGGATAGAAATTGCGTTGTCCTGTGCGGCGGCCATGGCTCGCAGCGTCGCTCTCCGCAAGGAGAGCGTGGATAGAAATATGGTGGTCCCAATGGTGGCAAAAAGTTGCTTGAGTCGCTCTCCGCAAGGAGAGCGTGGATAGAAATCGCAATGACAGCGTGATTGAGGTTGTGACCGCTGGTCGCTCTCCGCAAGGAGAGCGTGGATAGAAATGTTTTCCTCCTGTTATAATTGTGTGTTTATTTCGTCGCTCTCCGCAAGGAGAGCGTGGATAGAAATAGGTCATTTCCGCGGCGGAACACTTTGACGCCACTGTCGCTCTCCGCAAGGAGAGCGTGGATAGAAATGCCACGGCTGCAGAAATCATCCGGCGTGTTGCGGCGTCGCTCTCCGCAAGGAGAGCGTGGATAGAAATAAGGATAACGCCGACACCGTCAAGGCTTATGCGGTCGCTCTCCGCAAGGAGAGCGTGGATAGAAATTGTACTCGTTTGCCGAAAGCCCAGCCGTTTTGTACGCGTCGCTCTCCGCAAGGAGAGCGTGGATAGAAATAAGACGGCAAACAGATTATGCAAAAATCGAAGCTGGTCGCTCTCCGCAAGGAGAGCGTGGATAGAAATTTGGCTTGGTGTTTGGATTGTCCCAGCGCCAACATGGTCGCTCTCCGCAAGGAGAGCGTGGATAGAAATTGTCTGGCGCGGATCGGTCGGGCTTAGCAGGCCGGTCGCTCTCCGCAAGGAGAGCGTGGATAGAAATCTCTGTCATCCCGGTCTTGGCTACATAGGCAGCGTCGCTCTCCGCAAGGAGAGCGTGGATAGAAATGTTGGATAATCTCATGTTTTCAACTCCTTGTTGGTTGTCGCTCTCCGCAAGGAGAGCGTGGATAGAAATTGCCAGGCGCTGGCAGATGACACAGACAAAAACAGTCGCTCTCCGCAAGGAGAGCGTGGATAGAAATTGGAAGCAGCAGGGGCGGCGGTGGTGGAAGTTTAAGTCGCTCTCCGCAAGGAGAGCGTGGATAGAAATACCGTGCGCACGGTTTAAACCTATTGTAAAAAGCGTCGCTCTCCGCAAGGAGAGCGTGGATAGAAATCCCAGTATTGCGGCAGCGCCGTCTATATCGGCGTTGTCGCTCTCCGCAAGGAGAGCGTGGATAGAAATTGGTTAGATTCTCGCCGTAAGCGAGTAGCTGGCGTCGCTCTCCGCAAGGAGAGCGTGGATAGAAATGCCTTTCTTGCCGATTTCGTCAAGCTCTGCGCACAGTCGCTCTCCGCAAGGAGAGCGTGGATAGAAAGCATGATGTCATCAAGGTTGGCAATGCTCTGTGTGGTCGCTCTCCGCAAGGAGAGCGTGGATAGAAATATCCGGCTCGTACAGCAAGGCAAATACCGTTTCGGTCGCTCTCCGCAAGGAGAGCGTGGATAGAAATCCAATGCTGTAATAGTCATAGCAAACGGCAACAAGTCGCTCTCCGCAAGGAGAGCGTGGATAGAAATCGCTGGGGCGATTATAGCACAGGGGCAGCAACGGTCGCTCTCCGCAAGGAGAGCGTGGATAGAAATGTCGGTGCTTAACTGAGAAAACAGCTTCATCATGCGTCGCTCTCCGCAAGGAGAGCGTGGATAGAAATATGGGACGCCCAAGGCCGGACTTTGCCGGCCGGTGGTCGCTCTCCGCAAGGAGAGCGTGGATAGAAATGTTGATTGAAAAAATTGCTCCTGCGCTTGTAACTGTCGCTCTCCGCAAGGAGAGCGTGGATAGAAATTGCGATTTGGGGTGGCCTTGTCAGCTTTGTGCAGGGGTCGCTCTCCGCAAAGAGAGCGTGGATAGAAATGAGTGTGACTGGAAACTGGTTGACGGCGTACCGTGTCGCTCTCCGCAAGGAGAGCGTGGAATGTTTCTCTTTCTGACTGTTCAGGGTGGTTTTGTTCATGCGGATATCCGCTTTAATTTTAAAAATTGCTATAGTAAAAAACTCTCGCATAAAATAATATAAAAATATTATATTATCTACTTGACAAGGTACCCCGGTGGGGTATATAGTGAATATACCCCACCGGGGTACCTTGCATGCGATGGGAGGGTAACATAATGCAGGAAAACGAAAAGAAGGAACCGTGTTGCTGCTGTGCACACAAAACAAAGCATCGCAGTGAAGAAGAGTATAAAAGCCTGGTCCACAGACTGAACCGGATCGAAGGGCAGATTCGGGGCATCCGTGGGATGGTGGAAAACGAAGTGTATTGTCCGGATATTCTGGTGCAGTCGGCGGCGGTAACGGCGGCGATGAACGCGTTCAACCGTGAGCTGCTGGCAAACCATATCCGCACCTGTGTGGCGGATGGTATCCGTGCCGGGAATGACGAAGTTGTGGATGAGCTGCTGAAAACGCTGCAGAAACTGATGAAATAAGCATTGCCTGCACAAAATAGCAGAAGCAGAACATGAAATAAATGCACGAGTGTTTGAGCCAGCAAAAATGCCATGCCAGTGCCCAGTACGAGTGTTTTTCTGTTCACAAACATCGGTAAAAGTTTGTGTAACATTACCAGAGCCATGAATAAATGCCAGTCATTCCCTGTGAGAGGGTGTGGATAGAAATGCCGCATCGGCCTTGGTTGCCCCCAACGTATCGCTCTCCGCAAGGAGAGTGTGGATAGAAATGGTAACCTCAATAATACGTCGAATGGCAGGCTAGCCGCTCACCAAAATGGGAGTGAGGATAGGGCAACACCGCACAATTCCCGCCTTGCGGCTTAAGCACCGCTCCGGCAGCTGCGGCACGGCATCTGCGTTGCCAAAATGCTCGATAATGTCGGGTTGCGGTACCCGCATCGTGCTTCGGGGGCAAAAGCCCCTCGCACTCTGCGACCGCTGCCCCTGCTTCGGTTCGCTGTATCCGCCACTGGCGGCGCTCACCTTTGCAGCATCCAGTATTATCTGCGCTTTTGGCTTGGCATCTGCCGCACCTCGCTCGCCGTATCGGCACTTAGAATTATGCGGTATTGCCATAGAAACAACTCAAACATCAACAACCCGTGTTCAAACACCAAAGCGAAACCACTCACCAATCATCACACAGGAATTATAGAATCACTACCGCAAAAGAGAGGAAACCGGAGGAAAGAAGTGGAACAATATAACGTAACCGGGATGAGCTGCGCCGCGTGCAGTGCCCGGGTGGAAAAAGCCGTCAGCAAAGTGCCGGGCGTAACATCCTGCTCGGTCAGCCTGCTGACCAACTCAATGGGGGTGGAGGGCACCGCCGCTCCGGCAGATATTGTGGCCGCAGTGGAAGCCGCAGGCTATGGCGCAAGCCCTAAAAACGCTGCCGCCCAGTCCGCCGCGCCGTCAGCAGATGCCTTAAAAGATACCGAGACCCCGCGCCTCAAACGCCGCCTGATTGCCTCGCTGATCTTCTGGGTGGTGCTGATGTACTTCTCCATGGGGCACATGCTATGGAACTGGCCGCTGCCGGGCTTTATGCAGGGTAACCATGTGGCAATGGGGATTTTACAGATGCTGCTCACCATTATCATCATGGTCATCAACCAAAAGTTCTTTATCAGCGGCTTTAAGGCGCTGTGGAACCGTGCCCCCAATATGGATACCCTGGTATCCCTTGGCGCTACTGCGGCCTTTGGCTACAGCACTTACGCTCTGTTTGCCATGACGGTGGCCCAGGTGCAAGGGGATGCCATGGCCGTGATGGGCTATATGGAGGAGTTTTATTTTGAATCCGCCGCAACCATCCTGACCCTGATCACGGTGGGCAAAACGTTGGAAGCCCGCTCCAAGGGCAAGACCACCGATGCCCTGAAAGGCCTGATGAACCTGGCCCCCAAAACCGCAACGCTGCTGCGCAATGGGGCGGAAGTTACCGTTCCCATCGAACAGGTGCAGCAGGGCGATGTGTTTGTGGTGCGTCCCGGCGAGAATATCCCCGTTGACGGCGTGGTGCTGGAAGGCAGCAGCGCGGTGAACGAATCGGCCCTGACCGGTGAGAGCATCCCGGTGGATAAGGCCGAAGGCGACAGCGTGAGCGCCGCAACCCTGAACCAATCCGGCTTTTTGCGCTGCCGTGCCACCCGCGTGGGTCAGGATACTACGCTGGCTCAGATCATCCAGATGGTCAGCGATGCCGCAGCCACCAAGGCACCCATTGCCAAAATTGCAGACCGCGTCTCCGGTGTGTTTGTGCCGGTGGTGATCACGCTGGCCGTTATCACCACCATCGTGTGGCTGCTGGCAGGGCAGACGGTCGGTTTTGCCTTGGCCCGCGGTATTTCAGTGCTGGTCATCAGCTGCCCCTGCGCGCTGGGCCTGGCAACGCCGGTTGCCATTATGGTTGGCAATGGTGTGGGCGCTAAAAACGGCATTCTCTTCAAAACCGCGGTTTCGCTGGAGCAGACCGGTAAAACCGAGATCGTTGCCCTAGATAAAACTGGCACCATCACCAGCGGCGAGCCGCGCGTGACGGATATCCTGCCCGCAGACGGTGTGACGGAGCAGGTACTGATGAGCCTTGCCGCTGCCTTGGAGCAGAAGAGTGAACACCCGCTGGCCCGCGCTGTGCTGCAAAAGGCACAGGAGGATAACCTGCCCCCCGCCGAGGTGGCAGATTTCCAGGCTCTGCCCGGCAACGGCCTGACGGCTGTGCTGAACGGCAGTACCCTGTACGGCGGCAACGCCAAGCTGATGCAGACCCTTGGCGTGGCGGTGCCGCAAAAGATGGCATCCAGCGCCGAAGCACTGGCCGCCCAGGGCAAGACCCCGCTGTTCTTTGCCAAGGTTGGCACCATGCAGGGCGTTATCGCGGTGGCGGACGTCATCAAGGAGGACAGCCCGCAGGCTGTGCGTGAACTGCAGGGCATGGGCATCCGTGTTGTGATGCTGACCGGCGATAACGAGCGCACCGCCAAAGCCATTGGTGCACAGGCCGGTGTGGACGAAGTGATTGCCGGTGTGCTGCCCGATGGCAAGGAAGCTGTGATCCGCAGCCTGAAAAACAAGGGCCGCGTGGCCATGGTGGGCGATGGCATCAACGATGCACCGGCCCTGACCCGCGCGGATGTCGGTATTGCCATTGGCGCCGGTACGGATGTTGCGATTGACGCCGCTGACGTTGTGCTGATGAAGAGCCGCCTGAGCGATGTGCCCGCCGCCATCCGCCTGAGCCGCGCTACTCTGCACAATATCCACGAAAACCTGTTCTGGGCCTTTGCCTACAATGTGTTGGGCATCCCCCTGGCGGCAGGTGTCTTTATCCCGCTGCTGCACTGGCAGATGAACCCGATGTACGGCGCTGCGGCCATGAGCCTGTCCAGCTTCTGCGTGGTTTCCAACGCACTGCGGCTGAACCTGTTCGATATTCGCAGCACCAAACATGACCATAAACGCAAAGCACACAAAACAAGCAAAAAGGAGAACACGACCATGAATAAGACCATTAAAATTGAAGGCATGATGTGCGGCCATTGCGAAGCAACCGTGAAAAAGGCACTGGAAGCGCTGGACGGTGTTTCCGCCGCCGAAGTAAGCCACACCACCGGTACCGCTGTTGTAACGCTGGATAAGCCGGTGGATGACACTGTGCTGAAAAAAGCCGTTGAGGACAAAGATTATACCGTGACCGGCATTGAATAATCCCGGCTCAAAAGCAAAGGAATAAGCATGAAAGCGCCCGCACGCTGCCTTGCAGCAGGCGGGCACTTTTTTGTTGTGGCCCCGCGGTAAAACAGAAAAGCTGAAAAAAACATTTTGATAAGTATTCTAATATTATTTGCGAAAATCATAACAGGAGGATAACAAAACAATATGATTTGGCCAGTTGCACTTGCACTATAGTGGATAATATTAGGGCAATACCGCATAATTCTAAGTGCCGATACGGCGAGCGAGGTGCGGCAGATGCCAAGCCAAAAGCGCAGATAATACTAGATGTCTTATCGAGCATTTTGGCAACGCAGATGCCGTGCCGCAGCTGCCGGAGCGGTGCTTAAGCCGCAAGGCGGGAATTGTGCGGTGTTGCCTTATACAATCCACATAAAAGATGGGCGCGCCCGTCTTACCCAGCCAACACGAGGGGGCAACACAGATGTATATCAATTTTGGTTCCATCAACAGCCGCCAGGCTGCGGACGGCAGCTGTACTGCACCGCTTACAGTGGATTCCTGCGGAACATGCCGATTGAAAAAGCACGCCAGCCTGCCAACTATTACGCGGTATGATGAAAATGCGTATCAGCTGTTTTATATCGCTGCGGGCAAGGCGCACTTCTGGTTTGATGATGCCGAGCATGTGGTAACAGCGGGTCATATGGTGCTGTACCGCCCGCAGGAAGAGCGCCGCTATATCTATTATCTTGAGGACCACCCGGAGGTGTTCTGGGTCTATTTTTCCGGCAGCGAGGCCGCTGCAGTGCTGCAGGCGCATGAGATTCCGCTGGATGGCCATGTGTTTTACAGCGGCATTATGCCGGAGTACAAAAATACTTTCCGCCGCATGATCCAGGAATTGCAGCTCTGCCAGTACGCCTATCGGGATTATACGGCCGGGCTGTTCCAGATGATGCTGGTGCTGGTCAGCCGCCAGCGGCAGGAACGGCGGTCGATCAACGGCGCCACGCGGGAGCAGATCGAAGCCGCAGCCGCCTATTTTAACGAGAATTATACTGCCCGCATCAATGTGGATGAATACGCCGAGTCCCTGCACATGAGCACAGCATGGTTCATCCGTAGCTTCAAACAGTATGTGGGCTTGTCGCCCGCACGGTACATCCAGTCGCTGCGTATCGTCAATGCACAGTGCTTGCTGGAACGCACCAAATACAGCATCGGTGAAGTTTCCGAGATCGTCGGGTATGATAACCCGCTGTATTTCAGCCGTGTGTTCAAAAAGGAAACCGGGCTTTCTCCCGCGCAGTACCGCAAAGCGGAGCGGGCAGGCGAACAGCCGTCCGACCCGCAGGAAGAGGACGCCTGCACCCCCAATATCGACAAAAACCGCAATTCATAGTATAATACCCCCATACACTTTGGTATGGGGGCTTTTTATGTTTGCAGCAGCAATTTGTGTCAGCATCCTGTTGGGGGTGCTGGTTTGGGCACTGCCGGGGCGGCTGTGCGACCGCAGGGCAACCCATGCGGATGTACTGGCCGGGCCGGGCATTGTGCTGGCAGTGTGGATCATCGCAGCATGTGTGTTTGCCCAGCCGGGGCTGGCGCAGGGGTTTGATCTGTTCCGCCTGCTGGCCATCAATGGGGCGGCACTGTGGGCCTGCGGCACTGTGTTGTTACTCCGCCTGCGCAGCGGGCGGCGGTACCGCACACTTTGGACGGTTGCTGCGCTGCTGATTGCCGCCATCGGCCTGGAAGTATTCGTGGGCAACGCACCCTATTTTGCAACCCACGGCTACCAGCCCGTTGACCTGCGCGCCTATTTGCAGGATGCCCCGGCGGATGGGGAGCCGATTGCTTTGAACGATGAGCACAGTACCCTTACCTTTACCGGCATCCATCAGCCGCTGTATAACGTTGCGCTGGATGGCGTTGTCTACCAGTATGACGGCAACTATCCGCAGGATCAGAACCCGCTGTTTATCCTGTGGGTGTCCGGTACCGACGAAGCCAGCACCGCCCCGCGCCAGAGCTGGCAGTGGCAGGCGGCCCCGCGAGCGGAACGCAGCCTGGTGCGCACGCTGGATTTTTCCGGCGCGGTGGATACCCTGACCCTGCAAGCGGAGGGCTATAGCGGAGAGTACCGCAGTTATGACCTGAACTATACCGTGCAGGCGGTTCTTGCCAATGTACCCCGCCCGATGGATTTCTCGCTGCTGCGGCTGGCAGTGGTGTATCTGGCACTGCTGGCCTTGTGGGGACTGCGCCCCGGCGCTGCCGCGTGGCACGAAGCCTACCTGACCCACCGCGCCAAATACCGCCCGGCGGTGCTGGTGCTGGGCTGCATGCTCTGCCTGCTGGCCGCAGCGGCCCCCTTTGCCGATGCCCGCAACTCCGGCGTGGCGACCTCGTTTTATAATGTCGAAAACTGGGACGGCGAAAGCCGCATCACCTTCACCCAGCATATCAGCGATTGGCAGAATGATTCCGCTGCGCAGTACGGCGCTCTGGCCCACAGCCTGCTGAATGGCCGTCTGGATCTGCAGCGCGACCCGCCCGCCGCCATGGCGGAGATGCAGAACCCTTACGATACCGCCGCCCGTCAGAGCGCGGCCCCGGATGCTTTGTGGGATGTTGCTTATTATCAGGGGCGGTACTATGTTTACTTTGGCATTGTGCCGTGCCTGCTGTTCCAGCTGCCGTTTGAGCTGCTGACCGGCGTACCGGACCTGCCGCCCAGCTTGGCCATGATCGTGATGGCCTGGCTGCTGATTTTGGCAGTGTTTGGTTTGGTGCGGCAGGCTGCGCAGCGCTGGTTCCCGTCCGCCTCAGCGGCGGCCTGCCTGCTGGCTGCGGCGGGCATTGCGGGCGGTAGCCAGGTGTACTACCTGCTGCTGCGCCCCTCGGTGTATGAATACGCCATCCTGTGCGGCGCGGCATTTGTGCTGCTGGCCCTGTGGCAGTGGCTGTGCGCCGCCAACACCCCGGTGCAGCACCATGGCAAAATCATGCTGCACATGGCGCTTGGCAGCCTGTGCATGGCGCTGGTGGCGGGATGCCGCCCCCAGATGGAGCTGTTTGCCGTGCTCTGCCTGCCGATCTTCTGGCCGCAGTATATCCGGCAAAAACGCTTGCGCAGCAAGCAGGGAATAACCGAAGCCATCGCCTTTGTTCTGCCGGTTATTCTGGTAGCCCTGGGGCTGATGGCCTACAATGCCGCGCGGTTCGGCTCGCCGTTTGATTTTGGCGCCAATTACAACCTGACCAGCAACGATATGACCCACCGTGGCTTCCGCATTGGGCGGCTGGCCCCGGCGTTGTTCACCTATTTCCTGTCCCTGCCGGTGGTGCAGGCGGTGTTCCCCTACCTGGCGGGTACCAAAATGCAGACAAACTTTATGGGTATGACCATTACCGAAGTATTTTACGGCGGTGCCCTGGTCAGCCTGCCGCTGCTGTGGGCCTTTGCGGCCCTGCCTTTGCTGCGCCGCCGTATGGCAAGGCAGAAAGACCTGCGCGCCATGGTGCTGCTGCCCGTGCTGCTGGCTGTTATTCTGGCCGCGTTGGACTGCCAGATGGCCGGTGTGCTCTACCGCTATCTCAGCGACTATTTAACCCCGTTGCTGTTCGCCGCCGCATTGGTCTGGCTGTGGGCCGAAAGCGCCCTTGCCCCGCGTGTGCAGGCCGCCGCATCGGGCAGCATCCTGCATACCGTGCAGCACATGCTGCAGGGGGCGATGCTGGCAGCTGTTGCCGTGGGGATCTGTTACAGCTTCTGTGTCTACTTTGCTGCGGAACCGGGCCTTCTGGGCCAGAATCCCGCGCTGTACCAGAATGTCAGCCGTCTGGTGCAGTTCTGGCTGTAAAATCAGGGCGAAAACAAAATTCAGCAAAATTCAAATTAGATAAAATAAAAGCATATGCCCCATGTCAGCCGGGAAAATCCGGCCAGTCAGGAGAGCATGTGCTTTTTATTTTTATATGGGCATTCTGTATGGATCGTTTTCGGATGGAATAAATATAAAAAATCCTGCAAACAGGATAGCGGCCCCGTTTGCAGGTCATTCAGCTCAAAATTTAATAGGTGATGATCACGCCCTGGTCCTGTGCGTAAAAGCTGCACAGACCGCTGCAGGGCACAATATCCACCTGCGCATCCGGCCATTTGGCGTGGATGCCGTGTTCCAACAGGTTGGCGGCGTTCTGGTTGTTGCACTCGCTGATCAGCACCGGGCGCACACCATCGTAACCGTCCTCGTCCATCTGTTCCAAAATCTTGGCAAGCACCCGCGCTTCGCCGCGCGTCTTAAAGAAAAAGTCGATTGTACCATCTTCGGTGCGGCGGCCCAAAACGCGCATGTTCAGCCGCCCGGCAATAAAGCCCACCACGCGGCTGACCCGCCCGGCTTTGGCAAGGTTATCAAAGCTGGCCAGGGCAAACATAATGTGCCCTTTCTGTGCCCAGTTGGCCAGCTCAATGCAGATGGTATCAAAGTTGGTTCCTATCCGGATCAGCTTGTTGGCCAGCTCTGCTGCACCGGCCAGCGCGCCGGAACAGCTCAGGGTATCCAACACAAAAATCTGCTTTTCGGGGTGTTCTTCCAGCACCATCTCCCGCGCGGCCAGCGCGGCGTTGTAGCTGCCCGAAAGATTATGGCTGATGGTCAGCGCAATGCTTTTGTCCGCCATCAAAAACAGCTCGGCCCATTCTTCCGGGCTGGGGCAGGCGGTGGCGCTGGCGCCGTTATAATCCGTCATGGCCTGCAGCATGGCTTTGGTGTTCAGGGTGGGCAAGTCCACAAACTCGCGCTCGCCAACGCGAATCTTGAATGGAACCAATGCAAACTGAACCCCCGGTGCAGTGTCCGGCAGGGTACGGATCTCACAAGAAGAGTCCGATGCGATCATCCATTCCATAAAAAGTCCTCCTGTAACGCAGGCAAAAAGCTGCGGAATCAGCCGGAACAATCCGGCATTTTTTTGGCGCGCTCGTGGCCGCCGTGCCGCGGCGGGGCCAACCCCCAGGCCGCGGATACTATTTTCTAATTCTATTATACGGGCCGCCCAACAAAGCGTCAAGCAAGAAAAAACAGCAAGTGTAAAAATTAGCGCCTTTTCCCGGTGGGCTATTGCGCCAATGTGTGCAGCGGGGTATAATATCTATATCTGTTGTTTTTGCCCTCCGGCGCGCCGGGGCTGCTGATAAAAGGAGAAAATAAACCCTATGGCTGATTATTACCACTACCGCCAAAAGATAGAAAAACAGCGCCGCCGCCGCAACGCGGTAGTTGCCCTGATGGTGGTGCTGATCATACTGTGTGCAGCTGCAGGCTTTTTCTGGATGTCCCGCCACAATCAGCAGGCGAACACCCCCCAGGCGGAGCCTACCATGCCCACAGCGGAAACTGCTGCCACGGCAACCCCGGAGCAGCCCGAACCCACCGCTCAAACGCCGGGTAACCCCCAGCGCCTGCTTCCCGCCGTGGATAACGCCGCGTGGGATACAGCCACCCCGGTGGAACAGACCATAGATCTGGAGTACCTGAACACCGATTCCCGCATGGCCGCCCTGCCTGCCCTTGGCACCGTGGAGCGCAGCCACTTTGACACTGTTACTTTTTTGGGCGACAGCATTACCGAGGGCATGGAGTGTTATGCCACCGGCTACCAGAACGCCCATGTGCGTGCCTATCGCGGTGCCGGCCCGGAAAGCGTTGTCTATAACACCACCGTCAAGGACCACATCCGCAATGTGCAGGAACCGGCCTTTGACGCCGTGGTGGAGACCCAGCCCGATGCGCTGTATATCCTGTTCGGCACCAACACCCTGGTCAACGGCAGCGAGGACACCGCCACCAAGTTCATCACCTATTATGAAAAAATGATCGACATGTTCCACGAAAGCCTGCCGAACGTGCCGATCTATGTGCAGTCCATCCCCGGCGTTCAGGAATGGGTCAAGGATTCCAAGCCCGGCTTGCAGAATGACCGCATCAAGCTGGTCAACAACCTGCTGGCCAACATGGCGCTGCGCAAGGGCTGCTACTTTGTCAATATTGCCGAAGCCCTGAATCAGCCCGATGGCAGCCAGATTGACGAATACGAAGCCGATGGCATCCACATGCAGCCGGTAGGCTATACCGCCTGGTGCAACTATCTGGCAACCCATACGGCATGGGATCGCCGCAACACCTATGCGGGCGAAAATCCGCTCTATATCCTGGGCAGCTGATGCTGCCCGCGCCTTTATGTGGCATCAACAACATAAGTACAACAAATGCACTGCCAGCCCCCCGTTTTGCCGTGGGGCAAGGCGGTGCATTTTGTTCTATTTGCATAGAAAAACGGCGGGATATTTCGCGGTATTAAATCGTTTTTTGTCTAGTTTAACAAGGATTCCTGCAAATGTGTGTCAATTTTACACAAATCGACCCAGCAACTTACGAAAATTTTAGCGCTTTATTACAGAAATCTCTTGAAATTCCGCTGCAAAACAGGTAATATAAATATAGCAAAAACAAATTGGGTGCAGTTTATGCCGGAACAGGCAGCAGGAACAGGAATTTGTGCTGTTCTTTAGTATCATCGGCGCATAGCCTGCCTCAATCAGAGGTGTTTCCGGAAACCTAAGGCAACACCGCACAATTCCCGCCTGACGGCTTAAGCACCGCTCCGGCGGCTGCGGCACGGCATCTGCGTTGCCAAAATGCTCGATAAGACATCCAGTATTATCTGCGCTTTTGGCTTAGCATCTGCCGCACCTCGCTCGCCGTATCGGCACTTAGAATTATGCGGTATTGCCCTGGGAACATGATCAAAGGGGCAGCCCGGTCGGCGGTAAACCGGCGCGGTGCATGCCAAAAGGGGAGATTATAAGGTGAAACAAACACAGTCAGCGGCGAAGCCTTCCGATTTGCCAGTTTACCTGTTCCATCAGGGCAATAACTTTGAAG
>UMGW01052267.1_pt1 | contig 14544 bp, 8 predicted proteins | sample 1965371 | NCBI WGS metagenome assembly UMGW01 (sample SAMEA4836082, study PRJEB28245) | human gut metagenome | biome: gut microbiome; material: fecal sample | place: Denmark | collected 2008
ATCAGATGATGTAAATCTTGAAATTACATTTGCTTATGATGAAGAAGATGGATGGCATCATTACTGTGATTTGGTACATAAGTCAGATAATAGTTCATTTGATATGTTGAGTGGATATGGAATTGATTCATTGGAAAACATCATTGACACGGTATTAGATTTGTGTTGTGACTATGAGTAAACACATAAACACGAAATAACTGAATGGCAAAGTGATGGTCAGACAATACGAGTATCTTTTATTGATGATGCTATTGAATGTCCTGAACATGAAGTCCCTAATTTTGTTGTAATTACGATTTGTGACATGTTTGGATGCAATAATACAGAACAAAATGTAAGAAGAATGAAAGGAGAAAATTCATGGCACTGGTAACAAAGAAAAATGTAAAAGTAGGATTAAAAATATTTTCATGTTGGGATGACAGACCTTTGGATGGCTTTGGGTATAGCAGCAGCATCATAACCGAAGTTTTTGATGACCATTATTTATATACTGATCTTGACTTGAACATAAAAGACATTTGGGGTGAATATGACACGAATCCGGAAACTGATTCAGTGGCAGTGTTCACAACTGAAAATGAAGCAAAAAAATGGCTAAAAATTTAGCAAAAATATTAAAAATTGGAGTCATGACATGACTCCTTTTTTTAATATATAAAAACATAACCATATTAGATATGTAGCCTAAAATTAATTTTAAAAAAAAGAAAGGAGAAAACATGAAAAGTAATCTCATAAGAAAAATTAATATGGAATGTCCGCTATGTGACAGAATTCATGAAATTGAGGAAAGAACACGTGAAACTAAGATGATTGTTAAAGGCAAGGAAGTTAAACACATGGAATCTTACTATTTTTGTCCTAATACCAAGGAAGATGAAAATGAGTTTGTGACAGTAAAAATGCTGAATGATAATTTGGCAAAAATGCGTGATGCACGTGAAAAATCATGTAATTCTTAAGCATCAATGATAAGAAAAATAATTTATGAAAAAAGAAAGGAATAATAATTACTATGTTTAAAAATTTAGAAGAATTAAATAAAGCTTATGGCATTGACAACATAAAAAAAAGAAATCGAAGCAATTTCTCAGAAAAGGAAGAAAGAGATTATATTAACGATCTCTTTGACTTGTATGAAACCATTGGCTTCTTTAAAACCATTGGCAATTCCTTGGATTCAGAAACTTCTGATTCCTTTACTGTTATTGGAAGAGTAAAAGAACTTAAGGAAGATGTGGACAATGGAGCAGACATTGAACTCCTTCCAATGTGGCACATACAGATTCCAACAGGAGATACACTCATGGCATATCCTAATGACATTTGCATTGCACCAAAAATGAAGGGTGACAAGTTAAAGGCAACAAACATCATAATTGGCAACGAAATGAAATCTCTTGAAATTGACATAAGAAAGTTAAATGAATATTTAAAGCGTTCCTACATACTTGAATTTGCAACAGATGAAGCTTGCATGAATTTTTTTAATATAGATGGTAATCAGGCTTTTGGATGCATTTCTGAAATGAAAAAATATCAGGGAATTAATGGCTTTAACATTGGAAACAGACGATTCCATATTTCCTGTTTGGATGCACTTGATGTTTTCTGTGACATTCCTGAAAATTCAGAAATCTTCGAAAATGATGATTCAAGCACAGCCATTAACTTTACAAATGAAGAAATATGTATCTTATCAGATGCATTACTACTATTAATTCAAAATACAAACAAGGCATTAACACTTGTTCATGGTTCTGAATGCATCAATGCATTGACAAACACATTGGAAAAATATCAAAAGTTAAACCAAAAAATTTGCAAATGGCTAAACTAAAAATTAAAAAAAGACATTAATTATGTTGTTTTTGTAAAAATGAATATTATTCCTTTTTTTTAACTTTTTTGTAAAGACAACCATATTAAATGTGTAACTTTTAAACAATTGGAGAAAAAAGAAAGGAGAAAAGGTATGTACAAGGCAGAAGATGTTGTGACATACATAATTAATTATTTTTCTGGTATTTTTCTCATAAAATAATCATATAATGGAAAGTACTAAAAACAATGAATGAAAATATGATGAGATATCTGTTTAAATAGGAAGTTAAATAAAAAATATTATGTTAATAAAGTTGAATTTGGGTATATATTATAGTATGATATAAAACATAAGAAGTATAATTTAGGTATTAAATAAACAATTACTATGCAATTATAAAATACATATGAGTAGGATGTGATGAGATGCTCCTTAATGAGGAATATTATGATAAATTTCCTAATGTTTTAAAAAATGCTCTGAAAAATGGAATTGTTAAATTTCCGGATTCCATTCAAGATGAATATTCAGAGTTAGTTGTATATAGAGCAGTTAAGTATTCAAAAAATAAAACAGCAATAGATAAAAGTGATTTTAGTTCCAATATGGAAAGAAATTTAAAAAACCCTATGGTTCCAGTAGATTCTAATGATATTTCATGTTATAGTTGTTCATGTTATTTGAAGATAGATGCAATGCGTATATATGCAAACTTTCCAAGAAAAAACAAGGCAATTGCAAAAGGAACTATTCAAAAAGAATTTGGACCAATAGATATAAATGATACGACATCACATGTGGATTTGTATTTGTTTAATGGAATTGATCCTTCTGAAAAGTTTGAGGTGATAGAAAAATGGGAAAAGAATGGATAAAAATTAAAGAAATTGGGCAATTATATTTGGAGAAAGTTATAGTATCTTTTGACATTCCTGTTTTGTTTGTATGCAATGATTTCGAGAATAGAAAGTATTTATGCTTAAATGTTGATGAAGAAACAGGATGTACTGTAATTGCAGAAACAGATAATGTAACATTAATTTCCATGCTAAAAAACAAAGTGACAATGGAATCTGTTTTTCGAAATTCTTCAGAAAATAAATTAATTATTGCAGAATATGATTATGAGAAGAATGAGATTGTTTCAAATGTTTTGGATGCAAAAAAAGTTGATGGTAATATTTTACCTAAAAAAGGTGCATTTTTAGAAATTTTTAACGAAGTTATATCAAAATATATTTCATTTTTGAGTAAACAACTTATAAATGTAGAAGTTGAGGCTTTTTGTGAAAAAAAAACCATCACATTAAAAAAAATCAAGTTTCAAAAGTATTTTTCATCAAACAATGAGAATGTTTTCTATTGTAAGAAATTAAAACTAGAAGACTCAAAAAGTGTTTATGTATGTGATGGCAATGATAGTAAAAAAATGATTGCATAGGAGGAGTAATATGAACTGTGTATTAAAACTTAATGCATTGGTGTTTGACAATATTATATTTAAGCGTCTTGGTATGCATAGTAATAATGATTTAGATATTTCTTTTTCTGCCAGTATTGGTACTAATATGGCTGATAAAAATATAAAAAAAGTTTCAGTTAAAGTTATTGGAGAAAAGGCAGATGAATATAGTTTTGAAGTACAGGCTTCAGGCTTTTTTGCATATGAAGGCAATGCAGAAGATTCAATTATTAGACAAAATGCAGTTGCCATTGTTATGCCTTATGTTCGAAGTGAAGTGTCTTTATTAACTGCACAACCGGGAGTAGAATCTGTTGTTCTTCCACCTTTCAATATTGCAGAAATGATGGAGAAATAAACAAATGTTTTAACAAATATTCTTTGCAATGTATGACAAAGAAACATTACATTGTGATTCATATTAGATTTTAAAAAATTTAAACTGTATTGGAATTATTTCCAGTGCAGTTTTTTTTGCAAAAAAAACACTGCAAAAACTCACTTGCGAAAAATGGCGTGGTTTTAATTATGGTATAATCTTCATATAAGATTAAGGCTGACAAGCAAATAATTCATTTTTTATTTGATTGTCAAATAATATCATATTATAATTGTAGTTAAGCAAAACAAAAAAAGGAGGATAATTTAATATGAAAACAACAGGATTAAAAAAATTAATTATCACTTCATGCTGTGCCTTAATGCTTGCAACATTCGTGCCAATGATTGGCACAACCAATGTTCAGGCAAAGACTATCAGTGTGAAAAAGAATGCCACAAAGGCAATTAAATACAAAGAGGGTAAAAAAGTTACTCTCAAACTTAAAGGCTCAAAGAAAACAACATTCAAGAGCAACAAGAAAAGTGTTGCATCTGTCAACAAAAAAGGTGTTGTAACACTTAAGAAAATTGGAAAGACAAAAATTACATTAAAGAACAAGAAAAACAAGAAAAAGGTTAATTGCACAATTGTTTCTTATGGAATCAAGAGAAACAGCCTCATTCTTGGAAAAGGCGTCAAGTCAAAGATTGTGGCTCTTGACAAGTATGGAAAGAAAAAATTTACATACAAGTCTTCAAATTCAAAGGTAGCAACAGTCAGCAAGAAAGGTGTCATCACTGCAAAGAATGTTGGCTCTGCAAACGTAAAAGTTTACTACAAGTACAAGAAGGGCAAGAAGACAAAGAAGGCTCTTCTCGGAATGATTAAGGTAAGAGTTGAAGCAACAAGTCAGGGCATTAAAAAGACATCAATGACTGTCAGCACGGAAGCAACTCAGACAATCAACGCCTGGGACAAGTACGGAAATGACTCAGCATCAGGAAAACTTAAATTTGTTTCTTCAAACAAGAATCTTGTTTCAGTAACAAATAAGGGTGTTGTATCAAAGGTAAGAGGCTCAGAAAACGGCAATGCAACTGTTACTGTTTACAGCAGCAAAAATCAGAAGATTGGTGATGTGTCTGTAAAAACAGAGGACTTCTCAATCACATACACAAGAACTGACGGCACAAGGGGTGTTGTTGGAAGACTTCAGAATGAAACTTATCTCTATCAGTACAACCTGATTGTAAGAGAATCATCTGCTAATATTAAGGCATACTTTGGTGACATGTTCAAGGATGTTTCTGGATACTACACATGTGAACTTACAAGTCCTGAAAACTTTACTTATACCATTGCCACTGATGAAAAATATGGTTATGTTCCATCATTCAAGGAAAGCTGTGGCAACATTAAAATTACCGGAAGTGACATCATTGATTATGATTATGACAGTGAATACAGTCATCAGAACACATATGAGGATTATTATAATGCATTATTTTTTAAAAAAGCTAGTGACAGTGGAAAAGAATTACTCAATGCTTGCAAGAAAGGAAAAATAGGAACTGGTGCATTGACAAATTCTTACATTTCATCAAATGGAACCATTTATGGTGGAGCAAAACCTGGATGGGCAGCTGTTGACTTATGCAAGGTCAAGGTTGGTGACAAGTACTTCATCATTGAAATGTTCTTCAACAGAACTGCCACTGAAAAGGGTGACAAGTTGCGTGGAGAAAACACACTTAATGATGAAGGATATGTTAAGTTTCCTAAATGGTATTATCCAGGAACAAATCCAAGTGATACAGGAGTAGACTATTATGGATTTGGCATTACCTTATGCCCAACAGTATATCAGTTAAAAGCCCATGATGCCATCTTTGGTGTTCCAAATGACACATTCTTAAATAAGGTGAGAACAGAAGAAAAGTTTAAGGATGTTGCTTTTAATGACATTGACTATAATAATGATTGGACATATTTTGAATTTGGGGAAGAAAGTGAATCCAGTCCGGGATTGCCTAAAGGATATTGGAAGGGTAATACTTTCTATGGACCAGAATATAAAGATGAAACACTTCTCACGGCAAGAGAGTTTTATGAAAAAGGAATAAGAAGTCATGGCAATGACTATAAACTTTATTAATTTCCAAGTTGAAGTACTGTATCAGATGTAAAAGTCTGGTACAGTATTTTTTTAAAACTAACCGATCTGCACACGAATACGTGGCAGGTTTAAGTACATAAGGACTTCACTTAAGGTTCCTGACATGAGACATTGGCAGATCTCCCTGAAAAGTGTCATCATCTTTTTTTATGCCTGAAAGCTGTCCGGTATAGTCTCTTAGTTGCATAAGTATAATGTCAAGAAAATATTATGCTTTTCTATAAAATGAATATTTAAATCATCATTATAAAATTTAATAGTAATTGAAATTTTTAGTGTGGAAATCAGACAACAATTTGGTTTTCACACTTATTTTTTTGTTCTTTTGGAATGCAAAAATCCTAATTTTCCTTGATTTTGTAAAATAAAAAATAATTAAAAATAATAAAGCAAGGCAACAACCATATTGAAAGAGATGGGAATGGAATGCCAATTGCCATTTTAAATTATGAGGATTTTAGAGGTGGAAGATTAAAAGGTTTCCACCCACAGGCAAGCCTGTGGGTTTCCACCTATATTGATGGAAGGAGAATATTATTTATGAATACTAAGAAATTATTAAGACATTTATCAATTATTATGTTCTTGCTCTTTGTAGGAGTTTTTGCTCAGGCAACTCAGGTTAGTGCAAAGAATGTAAAAAATTACAGTGAGTTATGTGCGGCAGCAAAGAACAAGGATGTAACAACAATTACGGTGACAGGCCGTATTAGATTAACGGGAAATGTTGAGTTTACCGGAACAAAGACATTAAAGCCGTCAAGTGGTAGCAAGTTAATTTATGTGTATTCTGGTGATTCTACAAACTGGATTCACGTAAGTGGTAATCTTACTCTCAGTGGTAACTTAACCATCCAGGGAAGAAATAAAAGCAATACTACCAGCAAGGCTCTCATATGGGTGGATAATGGTACACTTACAATGGGAGATGGAGTAACGTTAAAGGAAAATACCAACACTGACAAGGAAACTGCAGGTGCAGTGTGGCTTGATGGCAAGTCAACCTTCAACATGAAGGGTGGCACCATCACGGGATGCAAAAATATTCATGTTGGTGGTGTAAATGTAAGCTCTGGATCAACATTTAACATGAGTGGAGGCACAATTACAGGCTGTACAGCTACTGGTAAGAGTAAGGCTAATGGTGGAGGAGTAAACAACCATGGAACATTCAACTTTACCGGCGGAACAATTACCAAAAACACGAGCACTGGTGAAGGTGGTGGTGTGTACAACACCGGAACATTCAACATGAGTGGAAGTGCTGAATTAAGTCACAACAGTTCCGAACAAGAAGGCGGAGGACTATTTTCTAAAGGAAATAATACTACCGCAAAAATCACCGATGGAGCAGTAACAGGCAATTCAACTGATAATGGTTCAGGTGGTGGTGTTGGAAGCTACTATGGAGCAACTTTGCAAATAGGTAATAAAAATAACACAACAAGAGGCGGATTTCCATTATTTGATCATAATACTGCTAATGGCTCTGGTGGTGCCATTAGAGGTAATGGTGGATCTGGCGGAGAAAGCTGTGGTAACACTTACATTTATGGTGGAACCTTTGATGATAACACTGCAACTGACAACGGTGGAGCTGTGTCAATTTATGGAAGAGGCTCAAATGCTGGCAAGGCATCAAACTTCATTTGCAGATATGCTGTTTTTGAAAGAAATGAATCAAAAAATGGTGGAGCACTTGATATTTCCACAAATGTTTCAGTTGTGGAATCATTAACAAATTCACTCATGATAAACAACAAGTCAAGTGAAAATGGTGGTGCAATTAACACTGCATCAAGTCTTATGGTACAGGCACCAATGCAGTTTGCCTATAACACTGCAAATAACAGGGCAGAAGGAAACTATGCTGTTGCAAAAGGTGGAATCATTTATGCAACGTCTGGAACTCTTACACTTACGGGAACTTCAAGCAATGCGTTATGGCTTGAGTTTGGCAAGAGTGGTTCATCAGGTGGTGGTGTGTATGCCACTGAATCTGCAACTGTAAAAATAAATGACAATGTTAACATTTCAAGATGTAGGGCAGGAAACACAGGATGTGCCAATCGTCAGAATTGGAACTTAAGCTATGGCTCAGTTACTGATTCAGATAATGGTGGAGCCTTATTCATAGGTAAAAAGTTGGAAATCAAGTCAACAAATGGAAGTGTAAACATCTATGACAACTGTGCAAGTAACGGTGGTGCCATTTATCTTACTGAAAAGGCTGACCTTTACATTGATGCCAATACAAATCGTAATTCAAATGTTTACATGAACATCTTTGACAATGTTGCAAAGCATAACGGTGGAGCAATTAGCACACGAGGAAGCATTTCTGCATTAAAATATGTAAACTTGTTTAGAAACTTGGCTCAGGGTGAAGATAACTATGCCGGAAATGGTGGTGGAATCTATAAGACAAATGGTACTTACAGTAACGTGGTAACTGAAATTCAGGACATCAAGCTCACTTACAACAAGGCAAAAAGTTATGGTGGAGCCATTTATAATGAAGGAAATGTCACAAGTGGCAATACCATTGCAATTAATGGAAGTTCAGCAGTCAAAGGTTCTGCAGTTTACAATACAGGTACATTAAATGTGTCAGTATTAAATGCTTATGACAATGGTGGAAGTCTTACACTTAATAGAGTTACTGAAACAACAAATGGCTCAAGCAATTACAAGCAACATGTCGAAGCATCATATAATGGCAACACAACTGTCACAACGGAAGGAACTGTTTACAATGATGGTGGAAGCATGTCACTTTCAGGTACAGGAAAGATTCAGAACAATGTTGCATCAAATAATGGTTCTGCCATTTTTAACAATGGCACAATAACCAACCTTAATTGTATAATTTCAGGTAACTCAGGTTGTCAGTCTGTTGTTTACAACAATCAGTACAAATCAATAACTTCAAGTGTAAATGATTCAAATGTGCTTTCAATTACTGACAATATGGGTGTAAACTTCTGGAACTATGGAACTGTTTCAATTAATGGCAATGGTGCTGACAAGACAAACTTTACCGTTAAGAATGGTTCACTTTATGGAGAAATTCTTAATGGTGTATCAAGCAACACTGATGCCATGGGTATTTTTAACATTACAAATGCAAATGTTGACATTGGTTCAACATCAAGTAGCCTCATTGCAATCAACAATGCGAGAGGCCACTTTACAATAACAAACTGTAAGGGCAATGTAACATCGGGAAATTCTGTAACTGTACATAATCAAAAGCAAAGTGAATTTACATATGAAGGTGGTGGAAATACCACATTCACAAATGCCACAACTGATGGGACAATAATCAGAAATGATAACAAGGCATCGGTTGGTGCAGGTGCAATATTGCAGGCAACAGGTGGAAAAACATTGGCATATGGCATTTACAACGACAGTGGAGCAACTCTTACAATGGCAGCAAAGATTGTGGGACAGGTTTCTGGTAATGGAACAAATACAGGTGTCGTTAACACAGGCATTTATAATATTGGGACAATTGGCCAATATGCAGGAACAATAGTTGCATCAGATTGTGGAATTGACAATAAAAAGACTGTTAATATGTGTGGTGGAACAATGTCTAGCTGTACCATTGGACTGTTAAATGGTAATGAGGATGCATCATCAAACAATAATAATTTAGTGGAAGTTGAAAAACTGACAACCACATTTTCAGAAAACAAAAATGCTGTAATGACTTATGCTAAAATCAATGCGCTTGGTGGTGAGTTCACAAAGAACAACGGAATTGGATATGGGAATCCGTCAGACACTCCGGCAAACGGCTCAGCCATTTATGCCAGTGGTAAAAATGCCATTGTCACAATGGGAAATGCGTCAAATGTTTCAGGTAAATTGTCCGTAAAGTTTGACACAAACAGTGCAACCAATGGAGTAATATATGTTGACAATGGAGCAAGGGTAATCGTTAGTGAAAAAACATCAATGTCAGGAACGGGAAATGTTGCCAAAAAGGGTGGCCTTTTCTACATAGCAAGTGGTGGAACTGTTGAACATTCATCAGGAAAACTTCCTGTGGCTTCAGCTACAATGGGTTCAGCGGTATACATTGAAGGAAAGGGCAAAACTTCAAGAGGACACTATATGGTTTCAGGAAGTGCTTCAATTAACAAGACAAATGATGTTTATCTTGAAGGAAATACATACATTGAAGTTGTTGGTAAATTAACGGGAACAAACACATTCATGGTAACTCCGTCAGATGATACAACTGACAGTGGACGTATCATTGCCAATGTTTCATATGACAAGGCTGATGATGACTCCATAACATCAAAGACAGTTCTTTATGCATATGGGACACCAGAGGATGACAGAAACGGACTTACCGTTACAAAACGTTTCATGACAACAACTGATTATGACACAAGATGTTCAGACAATCTTCAGAATGAAGGCAAGATTAATTTGTTTACGACAAAGAACAGAACTGATAGTAATAAAAATGCAACTGGATATGCAACAAATTACAAAAAACTTTATATTACAGATGACAATACAAATGATGCAATCATCTTAAGTAAAAAGTATGAAGTAAGATATCATACAAACATTGAAAAAGGTGTGGAAGTGTCAAATATGCCGGGAACAACAGAGGCATCAGAAGTTGATGGAAGCAATTGCACTGTTACGGGGACAGGATCAAGTCATGATATAAGTTCCCTTGCAAAGATGGAATTTACTTCTTCAGATGGTACAACATCTGCTTATACTGCATACATTGCAGACAAGCCAACTTTTGATGGCTATGATGAAACTTACTTTAAACTAGTAGAATCAACAGTAAGAAAAACAACAAGTGTAACAACAAATGTATCAAATCCTAGTGATCTTGCAGATATGCCATTTAACGAAGAAACTTCAAATGAATATTATACAATAAAGGATGGAAAAATTTACATTAATAAAACAGGAATTTTCTCAATGAACCTAAGTGTATCTGGAATGGCAACAAACCTTTATCTTTATGACAATGGGGAAAAAATCACATGGAATAAAGGCACCAACATTACAAGTAATTCAGGTAAATTCACCTCAAATCCAAAGTGTGAGTATTATTTACAAAAGGGAGATGTTATTTCCATTAAGAATTATAAGTATTCAGGAATGCAGGTAACAAGTGGTACAATTTCATTCTCAAATATGCCGGGACTTGAGGCACAAAAGAGTTTCCAAATGAAAATGGGTGATGCTTTTTTTAAGCCAAGCCAAACAACTTTTTATCCACTCTTGGATTCATGGAGTTCCATAACTTATGGTACTATAAATTCTGTTGATGGAAATATTCATATGTCAAGATGGGAAAATCAGACAATTTCTCTTGATAAAGGAGACATCATAGGACTGTATACAACAACAGAGAAGTATTATGTATCAGGATCAATTGAACTTAACTTTTCAGTTCTTGAATATGACACGTCACTGGCAACTGTGTACACTGAATACAAGTACTGGTATGAAGACTACACAATATCAGACAGGGAGCCAAGGGCAAGAAAGCACACATTTATTAAGGACAAGTCATGGAATGAAAGCACTGATGGGGAAGGAACTGTTCATTCCCTTGGTTCAAAATATGATGATAACAGTGACCTTGATGTATATGCCATCTGGACATCGGTAATTGATAGTTATGAGGTTCAAGTATATCATTTTGTAATGGACACAACAGGTTCATATGATAAGGCAAAGGTATATCAGCTTTCAAAAAACACAGTGAATGATTATGGAATGCATACAACAGTAAAAGTTCTTGAAAATCAAAAACTTACAAACATGGACAATGATACATTAAACAATTATATTGATAATCAGTTTGTTGATGAAGGCTACACAAAGTATTCAAGATACGAATTAGAAAATACTAATGATGATGAAACACCAAAAAGTGATGGAACAACAAAAATTTCAATATATTATAGTAGACAGGCATACAAGATGGCTCTTTATGGTGATGATGGAGTTTACAACCTGTATGCAAGAGGAACATCAGGAATGGTGGGCTCTGCAACTGCAACAGACACTGCAAGATATGACACATACTATGGTGATGAAAGTAAGGACGGAAGGGAAGTTCTTGCAAGAACTGTTTACTATGCAACAAGAAAGGGTACTGACATTTATTTCAGAGCTCAGTTAAAGAAAAACACAACACTTGAGGGATTCCATCTTTGCAGAGATGAAGGATTGAACATATATGGTCCAAAAATGAGTTACACGGATGAGGGAAACAGAACTTATGTAATGATTCGAAGCACGGTTTATGCCAGTGACATTCAGGTTGTTGTCAAGACATACAAGGACGGTCCGGTGACAGTAAGATATGCTCTTGAAAACAGAAACAATGACAATTACACGGTCATTGAGGGCAAGAACACAACCATAAATTCAAGTGGAAACAAAATAGATGTAAATAGTTTACTTAATAATAAATACATTCCAACTGATGGCTCATTATATTATGGATATCTTCTTTATACTAATGAAGAATCTGGTGGAAGTTCAAATGAAAAAAAGAAATTAACAGATGATTTTGTTGTTCATAGGGGTGATACTATTACCATTGTTATTGAAAGAAAGAAGTACACGGCAACATTCATTCCTGGTGACAGAGCAGTTTACACACAGAGTTGGATTAATGATAATGAAGATGACTATACCAAGGAATATGACAAACTTGGGACAACATGTGTTCAAACTGTTAAGGCATATGTGCCGGATGCAAAATCAAGATTTGGTCTTACTGATGAAAAGCCTGATGTAATACATGCAAAAGGATTATCAGAAAAGAAGAGTAAATGTGTATGGTATGATGTATCAGATGTATCAACAGTAGATGATTCAACAATAGCATTAAGCAAATCAGAAAACTCAACATACAAAGAAACCGATTCTGATTCACTTGATGTAACAATGAATAACTCAAGTGTTAAATATTTGTACAGCCATAAACCAACATTTGCAAGTATAGAATTTCAGCATTATTTAATGAATGGAAATCATAATTATGACAGTCTTCCATCAAAGACTGTAAAAATGACAAACATGTCAATGGATGATGCTCACTTTAACGTTAAGGATAATGTATGGACAGACTATATTGACAATGATGGATATGAACTTGATAAAGTTGAAATTGGAAACAAGACATATGATCCTGATGATATAAATCAATCCATTGATGTTGAAAACACTGATACTGTTTATGTTAAGTATTATTACAAAATGAAAAAGATTAAGGTTAAGTTTTACATTGATGATAACTTTGAATCACTTACAATGAACACAGGTGAAAAAGATGAAAAGAAGTATAACTTCAACAGTGAAACTAATGCCACAAGGGACATTGAAACTCCAGTTCACGAAATGGAAATTTATGATGGAGATATAATAAAATTCACACCAAAGATTAACAGCTCTTTTAATAAAAAAGGGTATACTCTGGGAACAGGATTTTACTTTGCTTCATATCCAAATGAGAATGATGGAAACGGATGGCAGCTTGAAACTGATGGAACAAATGAAAGCATTAAACTTGACATGAGTAAGGATAATCCAATAACACAGGCCATTGCTAAGTATGGATATTTACCTGTATGGATATTTTCAGATAATAAGCCAATACTTTACACAGTCAAGTATAATGTCAACTGTCCTGCAGGTGAAAGTGCCTATACTGGCCACATGGATGATTCCATTATGGAATATGACAGAGAACAGGATCTTACTGAGAATGATTATGCACTAAAGGGCTACAAGTTTAAGGGATGGGCAACAGAATCCACAAAGGACAAAAATGAAGTTATTTATAAGGACAATGAAACGGTTCTTAATCTTACTGACAAGGCAGGAGACGTAATTAATCTTTATGCTGTATGGCAAAAAGTGACAAAGATAAAGGCAAACATGATGATTGAGAATAAGTTTTTCCCTGTGGGATATGACCTTAACTTTGACAAACTGTTTAAGAATGCAATAATCACTGATGGAAAAGGAAATATGATAGATCTTCGTTCAGCAGGACTTGAAATCATTGGAGTTTCAAAAGTAATTGGAAACTGGCAGGATGACTCAAGAGTTCCAATATATCCGGCTGATAATGCATATGACGTGGCTGATGATGCAATTGAAGAAAAGGACATTCCAAAGTACATTTCAACTGAAAAGGAAGGAAAATATCTTGTAACCGTAAGGGCTCATGATTTTGATGAGGATGGACAGCCTGATCAGGAAATGAGAGCAACATTCAGGGTAACAATTTGGACAATGCATAGAACTGAAAGATATGTCAGAGCAATTGACAAATATGCACTTGATACAATTCCTGCCGATTCAAAATGGGCGGCAGGAGAGCTTGGTGCAGAACTGATAGCATCAATGAATAAGTCTGGATATTCTCAGGCAAAGTATGTTTACAGAATAATGTACACAGATGTTGATAAGATAAGAGAAAAACTTAAGGATAACAAATACTACTATAAGAACATAAGAGGATGGTTCAAGGAGAACATAAAACCTGTAATTGCTCCTGACTACTTCTATGAACAGAGAAGTCAATATTAAAAATATATTAGAAATAACTAACAAAACAGTACCTTGGTACTTTGGTACCAAGGTACTAAGGTACTGTCTTTTCTGACAGAAGAAAAGAGAAGATTTAAAAAATGGTTATGGAAAAATTATTCCAAAGAATAAAAATATAAAATTTTAAC
>UMGW01004408.1_pt1 | contig 14499 bp, 12 predicted proteins | sample 1965371 | NCBI WGS metagenome assembly UMGW01 (sample SAMEA4836082, study PRJEB28245) | human gut metagenome | biome: gut microbiome; material: fecal sample | place: Denmark | collected 2008
GGTTCAAAGTAGCTTAGAACAATAAGAGCTGGCAGGAGAGACTGTTTTGGGAATCGCGACGCCTCGTTTAATCCGTAGTAGTTTTGGTTATTGAGAATATACTTCAAGAGTTCTGATATTGACATTGCTAGTCTGTTGCAAGCTCGGAGCGAGGCCTTTTTGTAGTCAAGTAGTTCTACCGTTGTATTGACAAAGATGAATCCGGCTTGCGTATTAATGCCCTTGAATGAGAGATAGTCGGCAGGTTTTATAGGGTTAAGTTCTATACACTTATCGTAAAAGCGCTCTAGGTATTTAACTCCATCAAAATTGGGGCTGTATATTCCTTCAAGCGATTTCGCTAGCTGCGAAATATCGGTCGAATAGACTACGACAATGTTTTCTTGCTGAAACAAAGTCTTTGCTTGCTCGAGTACCTTTACAGCGAATTCTGGTCGGCAGCGATCGAGCTCATCGATAAAGATGACGGCTCGTTTCGCAATCCCGGGAAGATAGTTTCTTACGAGTTCGTCTATTCGACTTCGGAGCTTCTTCTCCTCTTTGTATCCTTCGAGAAAATCAACGCCGCTAAAGTCTTCAACAATATTGTTGACATTGAGGGCTAGTCCGAATTGTTTCGAGACTGCTGTCTCAATGATTTCGCCGAAGCATTTCCATGGGTGTCCATCTCCATGGACGGTTGACTCATCTACTGAAGTGGCGATTGTTGCCAATATGGGCAGGATTGGATTATCGAAATGATCATCTTCCCAGGCGTTGAAATAAATGGGCAGAAATGGGTTAGCAAGAAGATCTTTTGCTGTGGCACCAAATATCGAATCCAGTCTTGCGGCGTCCTGCTCGAGCGCCGGATTTGCCATTCGCAGGACTCTTTCGACCTGTTTTATAAAAAACGTTTTACCTGAGCCCCAGGGAGCATTGACGAGGATCGTATAGGGAGGCTCTACTGAAAGAAGCAATCGCAGGAATCTTTCGACTTCGCCATGTCGGCGCAGCGGATCCTGAAAGATTGCGGTATCAATTGCTTCGGGCGTTGGCTCTTCATCAGCTCGCTTCATAGTGGTTACCTTCTTTCGCGGCATTGACGGGATAATGTGATACGCACACTGTTCGAAAATGACGGCGGTCTTGTTTCGATGTTTGCGTCAATCACAATGGCGGACAATCTCGGGGATGGAGACCACCGTAATGGTTATTTCGTCACTCTCTGGAGTCTCCGTCTACTCGAATTCCACTTCCACCTGGCTGTGTTCATAGATCTTGAGTTCATTGTCGATTTCGACTCGTTCAACTATCCAGCCAAGTGCGGCGCATTGGCGCATAAAAGTGTCAATGCGATTCTCGCCTTTAAGGTTGTGGATGGTGACTACGACACCAAAGCGTTGCGGAGCGTGAGAGCCTTTCTGATATCTGGATGATTTTCGAATCATCATGCCCCATAGAGGGTTTCTATATGCCTTTTTGGCCCTGCTGCGACTGGTCAGCGATTCTGCAATGTGTTTTACGTTATCCCATTTTCGTAGCTGTTTTCGGGCTCTTTCCTCGTCGGTCGTGCAGTCATCTTCGCCTTGATTGTTGGGTTGAAGCGATTTGATCCGACCATTGTTGTCGATGCGCCCAAAATGCAAATCGAGTTCAGTGTCTGTGTAGTCAACGCCTTGGTTTCTGTTGCAAGTGGGGAAGTAACATAACGTCGCTCTGGCTACCGAGGGATAATATGCTCCAGATACCGGGACCGGTATGCTGAAGTTGTAATTCTCGCGTTCGGTGGCCACGCCGCTCAGCATAAAACGGATTTCATCGTTGCTGGTTTCGAGTACCTGTTCAATTTTTACGGGAACGATACCATATCCAAGCCGATCCATGTCTTCGGGGACTGTCCACGCGCATGCCGCATCGATTAGCAGCGCTTTGGCAAGTTCGCAGCTCAAGTGCATCTTATAAATGAGATACGCTGCTTTTCTGGCGATTAGCGGTGCAGCGTAGGAGGTTCCAGCAGCACCTTGTGCTCCTGTTCCGCAACATGCGATTAGAGGGTCGTCATTCTCCCCTCCGTAATACGCGAGGTCTGGTTTGTGATGAAAGCTTAAGACTGGTCCTCTTCTTGTGTAGGACGCCGGTTCGTTATTTCTATTGACAGCGTTAACAACGAGGGCATTAATGGAGTCCGCCGGGGACCCAAGATATGAGGGCTTTCCTTTATCTTGGTTAGTGCCGGCAACAACAAAGAGGACGTCATATTTCTGTTGCAACTTGTCGAGCAGTGCTGCTTCAGGCGAAATTGAGTTACGGTCCACCTCTTCCTTTGATCCTAAGGAGATGTTCCAAACTTTGATGTCCTGGTTTTCCGCGACGATGCGCTCAATATGTTTCATCACTGCAAATGAGCTAAATTTGCCTGCGGTTGCAACTCCAAAATGTCTAACCCTAAAGTGGCCACAATGGTCGTCAAGGGATGGATTTTGAGCCTGCACGTCAACGATTAGCGAGCTGACGCAGGTGCCGTGTCGAAAATCGCGTGCAGTGAGATGAATTTCCTTGGGCAAACAGTTTTTGTGGTCCACCCAGTTGCTAAAGTAAGGGGGATAATTCTCTTCAAATGGAGTGTCTATTACGCCGATAATGGGCTCGTCAGTGGGGTATTCGGGGAGACTGCTGATAGCGGTGGAGGCAGGGCTCTCATCATCGATGGGGGTGAAGTCGGATAGGTCAACAACTGACATCGCCACGAGATAAGGGGCCCGGTCGAGAAGGGTGCGATATTCTGCCTCGGTCAGGAGTACGCTGTTCTCCAAGATATTTGCAGGAGATACATCAATGTGCAACTCCTCAAAAAGATCCTGTGGCTCTCTTTCGGTTTTGAAGAGCGTGACGATGGCACTCTCGTCCTTACTTGTAGGCGGATTTCTCACCTTAAATTCGTTGACGTAATAGCAGTCGCGTATGAGCTGCGCAAAGACCGAGCGGGTCAGAGTGCTGGAAATGGCTGTATTCCATTTCTGTTTGAGCATGCCATTTTTAACTAGATCGACCATCTTGTCTGCGTTCATCAGTCCATCAAAATGATTGACGACGATTTGCTCGCACTCGTGCAGCTTATCAATAGTAGACAGAATTGTTTTTTTGGGCACGTAATGGGTCATCAAGTGCCTTGGGTGATTCCCGTTAAAATCGAGATATCGTGCTCCGCGGATAGTTAATTCCGGTTCTTGGTCTTTCCCGCCATTCAGCATTTCTCTAATTCGATTGCTCTTGGCTACTATCTGACGGTATTCGACGGAGATCAAGACATCTTTGATGATGGCATCTTTGGGCCACTTGTTTAGAACTGTTTCAAGGCTCTTACGTATTAGTTTAATTCTATCCGACGTGACTACGCCTTTGGCTGGTAGCGTTATTGAGCCTGGTCGCGAGCCCTTTGCGGTTTGAAAATCTCCGGTGAGCCTAATTAAGCTGTTCATGAGCTACTCCTTTAGGGTACGCGCGATGGTGCTTCGGGAAATGCCTGTTAAGACTTCCATTTCTCTTAAGGTGAAACCTTGAGATTTAAGTAGCTCGAGTGAATCGGGCTCATATCCATGAAGGCGCTGATAAAGCTTACCGAGATAATCATTTGGGTTAAGGGGGTCACTAAATGCAACAGAAGTCTTAATTAGGTTTTTTAGCGCGCCGGGCCAGGGCAGCTCTGGGCAACTCTGCAGTACCTTTTTGAAAGTTCGTGAGTCATTTTTGATTGTTGTATTATTCTTGGTTAGATTCTTTGCGATGGACTCGCCAATCTCAACGAGATCGTCATGGGTGTATCTATTGAAGTTAATTTGGACATCGAATCGCCTGGCAAGCGCTGGGTCCAATTTGTCATAGAGGTTCGTTGTCGCTATGATTGCGGAACGTGTATCTAGCTTATCGAACTCTTTTAGTAGGGCGCTTGTGGCTCGTCCCATCTCGCGTACGTCATTTTGATTAATCCTGTCGAGGGCTATGGCATCAATCTCATCAAATAAGACGATCGCGCCGTCGCCGATATCATGAATTTCCTGAAAGACTTTTGCAATATTTTTGGCCGTCTCTCCAAGTTTGCTATCGATAATTTGGTTGAAATCGACAGCATATAGATGATAGCCAAGTATTCTGGCTATCTGTTTTGTCGCTTCGGTTTTTCCGGTCCCCGACGCGCCATAAAAGAGGACGGTATTGATTCCCACATCTTTAGATAACGCGTTGAGGAGTCCCTGGATATCGTTTGCGATGGCCTGAGGAAGGGGCAACGAGATGTTATTGCTGATTACCTTTTCCAAGAAGTCATATTTCTGCTCCGTGACTTCTTGCGGCACGAAGGTTCGTGTTCTGGCAATGAGGGCCATGATGTAGCTTGCAAGTTCGGGCTGACCGGACGTTTCAAAATCTTTCGCAATGATAGTAGCTGCGTTGTTGAAGGCGATATCGTCATGTTCCGAGTGCGCTCGGATTAAGTCGATGATGTCTGATCTCTTCATGTGTGCTCCTCTCCACGACTATATTGTATGGGACAGATTGAGACAAAGCAAGGGAAACTGACTTGGGATGCGACAAAGGTATGATACAATAACGACGATTCCAAGAATGGGGGTGAGGACACATGACTACTCATCATGGCGGTAAGGTTGGCGCCGCCGCAAAAACGCTTGCAAGCTCTTCGACAACCAAAGCTGCAAAGACCGCGGCTGCGAAGACCTTGGTCAAGCATCAAATTGCCAAGCATCGATAAGTTTAGGGTCGTTCGAGATTTAGCTGTTGGGAGGTGATGTACATGGCTACGAAAACGATTCGAGTTAAGATCCCGAAATATCGAATCAGCCCAACGGGTAGGGCTAGAAAGGTCGGGACGACTACGAAGACCGTAAAGGTGAAAATTCGCTAGGCTTTAGCGGCAACTAAAGCCTAGCGTGATGTTGACTTAGCGGGCCAACATACATCATTTTATGGGGGTCCCCGGCAAGATTCAAGCGTCAGGGCCCCGCGTTATTCTTTGATCCTTGATTGGCAACTTCATTCGAACACTTCCCTCATTACTCCGTATATGCACGGATGAATGAGGGAATCCGATACCCTGAGGGCCGGACCGGCCGGCTCCGGGAGATCGGAGGACGGCATGTCCGCAAAAAGAAAGAAGGGGGCCGGTAAAGCGACCCCGAGGGCCTACCGCAGGCTCACCAGGCACGAGCGGGGCACGGTGCAGAGGATGCTGGAGCGCGGGGCCTCGTGCAGGCAGGTCGCGAGGGAGCTGGGCAGGTCGCCCTCGACGGTGAGCTCCGAGGTGGCGTCGCTCGGGTTCTTGATGGCGCCGAGGGAAAGGCGCGGCGAGCGCGTGGACGCCTCCGCCGACCTGCCGGCGGCCTGCCCGCGCCTGGCCGCGTGGCCGCGCTGCTGCAACGGGTGCGGGCGGTACTGCGCGATCGGCTGCAAGCGACGCCCGCACGTCTTCTGCGAGGGCTTCTTCAGGCACCTCAAGAACGAGTTCTTCCACTACAGGAACTGGGAGGGCGTGATGGCCGAGGAGTTCATGGGGAGGCTCGAGGCCTACCTCGTGTACTATCGTGAGGAGCGGATTAAGAAGTCCCTCAGGTGGCTGAGCCCGATGGAGTACCGCTGGAAGCTTGGATACGCCTAGGCGCGGTCCAGGAAAACGTCCGCATCCCCATTGTGGTGGGGAAAGAAACGAGTAGCAAAGGCTATGCATTCCTACAGCCCCTGATTCTAAAACTTGGCAATCTTACTGATATTGCTCATTTGATTAGGAAGGAAGGGCTGCTAAAGGTCTGCAGTGGCCGTTTGGCCGTTCGTTTCCTTATCTGACCGAGGGCTGCTTTTGGATCGGGGCTCCTCAAATTACTTTCACAGGACTTGTTGTTTGAGCTGGGAAACGAAGAGGCTTTCATGACGCTCACGGTTGGCCGTTTTAACAGACAGGAATAGAAGGGTTGGAGACGATGGCTGATTTGGTGCATACACTCCCATTTAATAGAGTTAGCGATTCTGGCAGGGACGCTTTGGAAAATGTGATTTTGGTTGATGCTGAGTATAACGAGATCGTTGATTCCTACAATCAAGCCATGCGATCGTATCTTGAGACCGATCAATTGTTCAATCAGTTTCAATGGAGTTATTTCGAGCTTTGCCGATTGGCTCCGTGTGATCGGGGCGACTTTCTGACTGATGAATTTCAATATGGTAAATTTGATCCGAGAACGGTGACGAACGGTGCTTTTGGTAATTTCATTTCAGCAGCGCGTAACGCAATAGACAAGATGGACGCTGTTGCAGGCGATTATTTCGGCGGGAGAAAGTCTAAGGGGTATCTGACATTTAAGAAACTGCCTTCGAGTTGGATCGATCGGGGCGGATTGTATGTTTTAATGTATGAACTCAGAAATCCTATTCAGCATGGACAAACGGTTGTGTCAGTTGTTCCTGAGTTGGGTCGTTATCGACTTCGCCTTGATTTAGACCAGCTTGCCGATCTGCATTTGTTCAATACTTCCAAGAAATTAACATCGTTTATTTCTCGTGCGTTGAGCGCAATACGCGGTATTGATCCAGAAGGTTCCCCTTTCCTGTGCTTTCGATATTCAAATATGCTTTATCACGAACTTGTTATTGAGCTTTACTCTCATTTTTTGAAGTGTGTTCAGCCTCATGTGAGGATGGTCAATTCACAACTTAGAGCAATGCTTTCAGAGCATAAAGAGTTTGTTGGACAGATTGAACATAATGAATTTGTCGCCTATTCTCATGGCGATAGGATTCATGTTGTTGAGAATCTAGAGATTGATGGTTTGAAGTCGATTCGGACCAGAGGCAAAGAAGTTGATAAGATGCTTGCTGAAGCGCGTAAAACAGTTGCCTTCGAACAAAGACACAGCACTGTAATTAATCCAGTTTGTTCTGTGCTGAGTAATTTGATGCTCTAGATTGCTAGATCGATTACGGTAACGGTGGAAGTTATGGAGCGATGGCGACAGTCTAAAAGATGCAGTTGAATCATTGATTGAACGCAGCAATATCAATCCTCCGGTTGAAGACACAAGTACTGAGATCCTTGAGCCTCTTTCCGATTATCAGGGTTTCTACGACGCGCTTCTTCACGCTCTTTTGGCTCACGATCTTGTTGCTCATAACCTCATGAACGCTGTGGCTCTAGCACGGGGGGCAATACAGTCGATGTTCGCCAGCGTTACAGAATCGTTCGCTGCTTTTATGGTCAGGGACGATTTCGAGATAGGTGTTGATAACGAACTTGATCAAGATGCTGCTCAGGTTCTTGTGAATAGGCTGCTTGTGGAAGCAAACATCCCTGATGGGGATGTTATTCGTATTATCTCTGAACTTAAAGAATCGCATCCCAAGTACTTCCCGATTGATATTTCTGCTGTTACGGAAGGGATCATGGCGGTTGGTGCCGCCTGTCTTAAGGAGCTTTGTAAAAGGGATCTCATTATTTCGGATGAACATGTCTATAAGTTGATGGCCTCGTCAAAGTGGTTTGACCGTGAGCTTGTCCTCTTAAAATGGGATGGCGGAAAAATGAGGCACTGGTCTTTCCGCTTCCCACTCATTGCCGATGATATTCCTAGGGTCATTTCAAGTAGAAGGCTCGCGGGCACGTGGCTGCGAAAAAACGTGATTGACTACTGGGAGGATTATCTGAACCGGGCGGTTGATGATCAAAAGAAACGTTTTAAGCTCGAAAAGGAAATTGGGAAACGAATCGAAAAGCTACAAAACTAGCTTTTTCACTGTTTTCCAAACTGGATCAATTAACGCTAATCGCCTGTTGTTCCTGACTTCATTTGCGGAACTGGAGCCAACTATGATCGAACAAAAACAGAACGGAGCGGCCTCGATCGATATTGCCGATATATTGGTTGCGATTTTAACTTCAGCTGCTCTTCCTGTAGTTTCTCACATGCTTACTCTTGTGTTTGGGGATAGCTCGCTGTGGTCGGTCGATCGCCTGATGGTTCTCTATTTCTCTTCTCTTTCTGGATGGATATTACGAGAGAGTTTTCGGCTTGCAATGGTACAAAGCGGGTTAAAGGCCAGGGGCTATACTTTTATGGACTCTGACTCGGCCGGTAATGCGGTATGGACTTTTCCCGTTATGGTTGCACTTTTCTGCTGGGATACGGTTCCGGGGCTTATGGCTTTGTTGGTTATTTATTGCGCCGCGGCTTTCTTTCTATCTAAAAACAAAGGCATTATTTGCATTGATGCCGATAAGATGTGTTTTATTGGGGTTACAGTATCTTTGACCGTTCCTTTAATAGAGGGCTTGTTTGCTAATCACGAACCCGAAATCTCTGGGACGGTCGCATTAATTGTTTTCATAATTCTTCTCGTATATTTAATAGCCTCTAACTATCTGGTCGACCGCTTTCGAATTCGGCATAGGGAGCGCAAGCGTTAAAGCAGATTATGCTACAGATTTTGATTGACTAATTATTCGTTATTTCAATCTGGAGCTTAGGCTTGTGTGCGCGTATCTTTGCACGCGAAATGGAGCATCCGTCTTGTTCTTCGTTTGTTTTTGATATGCGCGCTAATTGATATGCGCGCTAATAACGCTAATAAGTAAGATGAGGATATCGCATGATTGAAAAGTAATTTCTGAGTTAATCCTAAGTGCACTTGCTCTTCTTGCTTTCTTGGAGCTTGTCTTCCCCAAAGTTGCCGAACGCGCTTTCGATCATGTCCTTAATAGGCGAATGGCGGAGTTTAAATCCATCTTGGATACTTCTCTTGAGGCATATAAGGATGAGCCTGCACGCGCTTCATCTGCTCATAGGTTGAATTTCGATCAAGAGATGCGTTTTTTTGACAAAAACGGATAATTTGCTGGCGGAGCTAATCCTGCTTATCCAAGAGATGCGGGATGCAATATTGGGTTCTGACTTTGGCGAACTGGAGAAGAGCTGTTTCCTTCGCTACCTTGAGATTATTCCCGAACTTAAGAATACCTTGCTCGTGTACGAACCGGGGGTGCGTTTGTCACCAATGGAAATTAGCCCAGTTTGCACTGATTGCCATGCTCTAATTGGACAAATGTAAATGGCGTTTCGAGACATTGCCGAACTCTTTCGCGGTAGCGTATAGGGTCCCGTGCGATTCGCGAGCTCTTCCCTTGATATCATGACCATAGCGTTCTATTTGTCGACCTTTATCGGAGATGCCCTATGGTCCAGATCGATCCGATGGAATATCCAAAGTTTTCCGATTATTCATCCCATGCCCAGTCTTCTCCCAATATTCCTGTTGGGAGTGCGGGGATGATCGAGTCTTTAAGAACGATTCTGGATGTCTTAAAGCGCGGCCAATCCCTAGACGATGCCATTTCAATTGAGGGCTCAACAGCCAAGCTTTCTCTTGGCGAAGCTTGTCTTGCCCTGAGCCCATGCGGATTGGTTGTTAAGACTCCTGAGGGATACATTCCTTCTGCAGAAGCGGAACGTTGGATTGACACGGGAGATAACTCCTATCTGGCTGCGTGCCTGGCAAGTCGTTGCAAATTCTTTAGCGGCATGATTGATGCGCTAGGCACGCCAAAAACTTCGGGTGAGCTGCGTTTGACGGCTAATGCCGAGTACGGAATGAGCTGGAGCAAGAAGGGTGAGGTTCAGCGACGTCTAAAGTGGGCTCGCGAGCTTGGCCTTGTTGAGTATCGAGAATACGAAGGATGCAGATACGCGCGTACGGCTCTAGGTGACCAATGGGTTTCTCAGATCGAAGTGGAGCCCAAGGGCGTCTTGGAGGAGTCTGCCTCCTTAAACTGGGTTGATCCTTCAAATTGGGCCGTCGAACTAGCCTTAAATGCCAAACAATCTGATCGCTCGGATTCTATTGGATTTTTCGCTGGTGGAGCATCCGGTTTTATTGATGCCACAGTTGAGCTTCTTTCCATCGTTAAAAATGGTGGTGATGAGGCTGCAATCGTTCAGTTTTCAAACTTGTCCTATAAACTTTCCGAAAGCTCAACCAAGGCGGCGATTTCCGCACTTTCAAAATTGGGCTTTGTGCGGCGGTCGTCACTTACGACGTACGAATTAACCGCAATTGGCGACGCTTGGCTGTCTGAAAAATCTGCAGTTAATTTTGCATGCTGTTTTCACGCGGCGTTCTCTTGGGTATTCGAGCTTTTGCCGCTTGTTGGTTACAGCTCGTTTGATGTTAGATCACTCCAGCTGCTTCTATTCGAACGTTTTAACGTCAACATCTCCCATGAAGCGCTAAGAAAGCGTCTTAATGTGTTGTTGAAAGCTGGCTTGCTAAAAAAGAGGAGCCAGATGAGTTATCAAGCAACTGAGCACTGCGATTCTTTTTTGAGCGGTTATGGCTTTAATTTCACCGTTGATTCCATTGGCAAGCAGGGGGCGGGACCCGAGCGGCCCATGGCTACCGATGTCGATAAACTGATTGGAGAGCTTTGGGATGCTTCGCGCGATTCCGGTCATCCCGATCGGCTGGAACGAGCTGTGGAACGGTGTTTTAGTCGCCTTGGGTTTAGAACGACTTTGTTGGGTGGGTCTGGTGACACAGATGTTTTAGCCGTCGCAAATGCTGCTTCGAGATTTTCTTATTCCGTGGTAATTGACGCTAAATCAACCTCTAATGGCGGTGTTTCTGCCTCACAAGTCGATTTTGATACGCTTGAGCTGCATCGTCGTAAGCACAATGCGTCGTTCGTCGCCGTTGTGGGTTCAAGTTTTTCTGAAAAACGAATCTGCGATAGGGCTAAGGAACACGACGTCGCTTTATTTGGAATTAGCGAGTTGGAAAAACTTCTTAAGCTTCAAGAGGAGATCCCTCTCGTCTCTCAAGACTACAAAATTCTCTTTGAGCATTCGGGGCCTATCGATCTTGGTTTATTGGAACCCGCTATTGCCCGTTTTAGGCGAACGACCAAACTGCTCGATTTGGTGCTCAGGGCGTTGCTTTCTCAAAACGAAGATAAAGAATTTGGTGGCTTGATGTCTAAGCGGGATGTTTACTGGTTCATGAAAAACGGAACGTCCTCAATTGAAGACTTGTCGATCAGTGAGGTTGGGGAAATGCTCGAGTTCTTGTCCTCTCCTTTTGTTGGGTGCATTGGTAAGGATAAAGACGGATATTACGCCGTGGGATCTTTCGATGATGCCGCTAAGAGGCTTGTTCTGTTGGCCAAGGCATGTAATGGGTAGCGTTTGCTTTGTCGGGAACTTGGCTGCGTTCATATAGAGACATCCGCCCATTGGGTCGTCGATATACGCTTCTTGGGGTGCGAACTTCAGCAGCTAGTCGATGGCGTCGTTAGGTATGGCGTGACCTTTCGTTGGTTGACGCGTCTCGGAACGCCCGGTGCGTTTCGGGTTGATGGCTGCCAGGATAAGGTCGAATATGGGCGGCTTCTACTGGTTGACGTGACCGTGGACAAACAATTGATATCGATTAGAATTAAACCAATTGCGGTGGAAGCCTTTGGGCGACACCTGAAGAGGGTTGATGCGTCGGCCCTCTTTTTGTTTGGATGTAAGATTCGGCCTGTCAAAACTTACATCTCAATTGGGAAAAGGCGAAATTGCGGGTGTTTTTTCTGCTCGCATGTAACTTTACTGATGCTCATTTACTTGGCTCTAATTCGCAACGGATTCTTTGCCGAGGTTTGACCGCGACTGTTCATTTCCTTAGGGTGCGAATTGTGATGAGGCCTTGCGACGGTACGTCCGGCTTGGTCCGCGGGAACCGCCGAAAGGCGGTTTTCGTGTTTAAGGTGCTGGTCGAGGAAATCTAAAACAGGGGTCTGGTCTGCCGTTCTTGGATTTTCCCGCACTTCCGGATTTAGCACAAGCTCGACTGGGTTGTTTATCGATTGAAGCTGTGATATCTAGCATAAGCCTTGTTATTTGTATTTAAATAGATACACTTAACATATAAGTTAAGTGTATCTAGAAATGGGAGGTGGCCTTTGGTTGAAGGATATGATCTTGTCGAATATGGGGATCCCAAGGGCCGACCGTTTTGGGAGCTGACGACTTCTCCCGCCAACTCTCAATTCCAGAAACTGTTGACAGACCCTAAAAAGAAGCTTGCCGCCCGTAAAATGGTCGATCAGATTTCAAAAATCTATGATTATGGGTTAAAGGTTGCGAGTGGGACCTCAAAGCTACGATGTATTGATTCTAAGATCGGCCTCTATGAACTAAAAGGGTTTGACGGGGCAAATCGAGAGATGATTTATGCCATATGTCAGGGCGTAGACAAAATTGTTCTATTGTTTTGGTTTAAAGGACATCAGGGATCAGGAAATATCAGTAAAGAAATCGAGCGGGCCAAGCGATTAGCCGTAATAGCACGTCAACTTCTGGAATCTGAGCGTTGACTTTTATACTTGGCTTTCGAAACGGAGAACACAATGAATAAAGTAGATTTATCTGATTTTTACGCCGAGACAGAAACTAGCGAAACACGCGCTTATGAACACGCGCTAGATATCGAGTTTATTGTTCATCGCGAGATGAAGCATTTGGGTTTAAGCAAAAGCGATTTGGCAAAGCGTATGGGCGTGAGCCTTCAGTCGCTTTCGAAGCTGTTGAATTCTCAGCCCAATATGACGCTGAAGACGATCGCCAGGTTCGAGCTCGCTTTAGGTATCAATATCGTTCCTAAGGTTACCGTTAACTATTCTAAAGAGCTACCGTTTCTCTCGTCCAATGAATCCCTGCGCAAGCAATGGTCTTTTAGGAACGAGCGTCCGTCCTCGCATGTGAATCTCGAGATGATTTCCGGAGGTTTGGCAGCATGAGTGGGGATTTTATTGCTCCGATTCAAGTCGTTCATTTGTTCGTCGTTGACTCCGATTTCCATATCGAGGATTCGCCCTCGGATAACATGGAATTAAAAGTTGACGTTAGCTACCAAGATGTTCACCTTTGGAAAAACGGTAATGATGCTCGCGCAAGTTTAAAGATGTGCGTAATTGGCAGCCTCCTTGACAGAGATGAAGGTGCACAGGAGAAGATGCACGCTGGCGTTACAGTATCCATCTCGGTTTCTGCGCAAATACCTATGAACTCTCCCGATGACGAGGCGCGTCACTACCTTCTTTCAAATGCTATTTCGATGGCATATGCCCATGCAAAGAGCTATTTGATGGTTGTTACTGGACTTTCGCCCATGGGAGCGCTTACATTGCCTGCCATTCTCCCTGCAGAGCTGTCAGCAGATTGCGATGTGCCTTTTCAGAGCGAATAGCAGTCGTTCAATGAGCCTGAGTCGGACGAGTTGCCATCCCCACATCCTTTAAAAAAGTTCTTAAAACAGCCTTAAAGGCGCTCTAGCTCGCGTTGACAGCGTACAATACGCATGTTTGACTATGACAAATGTGGATTTTAGGGGAGGGGCGCGCCATGGAGGTGCTGGTTGTTGGCAACACCGCATATGTTGATGATGACTTTTGTGCCAAGGCGTTCCCCGGGGACCATGTGCAGGTCGTAGCCGCGCAGGACACGCGCCGCGATGAGTCGTCGCCCCATGCCTCGTGGAAAGAGCTTCTGCAACACCTGGATCAGGCCTACGAGTTCGAACGCGTGGTCTACCTGTCTAATTACCTTACCCCGCATACCGATACCGTGGGCGATATCGAGCTGCTGCGCACGGTCTTTCGTGCGTGCGCGGGTCGCCGGGTCCAACTGCTGTATGTAGCGGGGCCCGCGGGTGCCGAGGGTGCCGCCGATGCTGCGGGGCGAACGGGCAAGGGAATTATCGCGCGCGCAGCCAACGACCTGTGCCGCTACTATGCTGCTCGCGAGGGCGTTCAGACCAAGATCCTGCGCGTGCCGTTCCTGTATACCGCGTCTGCCGCGCTGGAGGACCCGTTTCTGGTGCCGCTGTTCGACGCGTGCTCAACCGGATCGGTCGCTCTGCAGGGCGCGCAGGATGCGGCGTTTCCCCTGCTGTGTGCCGAGGAGCTTGCGGTGCTGGTACGCCGTATCTTCGACAGCTGGGATGGTAACTTTGAGACGCTCGACGTTGCCGATACCTTCCATCACGCGTCAGGTGAGGTGGGCGAGGCCCTCAAGGCGCTGTTCCCAGGGCTTTCAGTTGCCTATGGCGATTCTGCCGGCTACGCCCTGCCCGTCAGCGACGTCGTTCGCGTGCGCTATGGCTGGTTTCAGCGCTACGACTTGCTGCGCGATCTCTCGACCATTCAAGCTCGCAGGTGCGCTGGACGCATCAAAAAGATCAACCCGCTGCGCGCCGCTATCGACCGCATCCAACTGCACACGCTGCCTATTAAATGCCTGGAGACGGCAGCTGCCTGGGTTCTGTTCGAGGTGCTGGAGCATCTGTTCTCACAATCGGCCCAGCTCAACGTGCTCGATTATCGCCTGCTCTACGTGGTGCTGATCGGCACGCTGTATGGCTTGGACTTTGGCCTGGTTGCGGCGCTGCTGGCGTCGGTGGGCTTGGCCGTGAGCTACTTTACCC
>UMGW01072744.1_pt1 | contig 14436 bp, 10 predicted proteins | sample 1965371 | NCBI WGS metagenome assembly UMGW01 (sample SAMEA4836082, study PRJEB28245) | human gut metagenome | biome: gut microbiome; material: fecal sample | place: Denmark | collected 2008
CCTTCATCGCGCTTCACGGCAAGCTCGGCGAAGACGGCACGATCCAGGGCGTTCTCAACTACCTCGGCATCCCCTATACGGGCCCGGGCGTCGCGGCTTCTGCGACCGCCATCGACAAGGAACGCACGAAGACCGTCTGGCGCGCGGCGGGCATCCCCGTGCCGCGCGGCGTGCTCCTGCACCCCGACGCCGACGAGGCGGCGCTCGAAAGCGCGATTGCCGAACTCGGCGCGACGGGTCTCGTCGTGAAACCCGCGAAGGACGGCTCCTCGATCGGCGTGACGAAGATTCACAAGGAAGACCTCACGGTCGAGCGGCTGCGTACGGCGCTTTCCGCCGCGGGCGACGAAGACGTGCTCGTCGAAGAGTACATTCTCGGTCGCGAATTCACGGTGGCGGTGCTCGACGGCAAGGCCCTTCCCGTCATCGAAATCGTCGCTCCCGAAGGGAGTTACGACTTCCAGAACAAGTACTACACGGACGTCGTGCGCTACGAGTGCCCGGCGAACCTCCCCGAAGAGCGCGCCGCCGAACTCATGCGCACGGTCGAGGCGGCCTTTGCCGCGCTCGGCTGCCGCGGCTGGTCGCGCGTCGACGTGATGCAGCGCCCGGACGGCTCGTTTGCGCTCCTTGAAATCAACACCTCCCCCGGCATGACGCCGCACTCGCTCGTGCCGATGGCCGCCCGCGCCGTCGGGATGGACTACCCCGAGCTTTGCCTCACGGTGCTCGGGCTTGCCCGCACCGACGCGTAAATCGTGACCGAACCGCAACCCGCCCATTCGCACAACCCGCCCGCAGAGAGAACCGTGCCGCAGGACGAGACGAACGCCGCAGAATCGAAGGCCCTTTCTCAGATTCCCGTCGACGACGGAATCGAAGAGCAACCCGGCGACGACAGTACGGAGACGACGAACGAGCGTCGCGCCGCCCGATGGCGTTGGGTGGGGCGGTTCGCGCTCGGCGCGATCGTGCTCGGTCTCGGGACCGTGGCCGTACTCTCTTACGAGTGGGCGGGGAAAGCCGTTCGGGAGCTCGACGCCTTCCGATTGACGGAACTTGAACTTGCGGGCGACGCGCAAAAGGTGCCCGTCGATCGGATGCGCTCGGCGATCGAACCCGTGCTGAGCGGAAATTTCTTCACGGCCGACCTGGAAGCGGTGCGCCGTGCGGCCGAGACGGTCCCCTGGGTGAAGCGCGCGACCGTGCGTCGCGTCTGGCCTTCGGGCCTTCGCATCGACGTCGAGGTGCACCGCGCGATGGCGCTCTACGAAGACGGACGGCTCGTGAGTACCGAGGGCGTCCTCTTTTCGGCGAACCCCGAGGAGCAGACGGACGGCGCGACGTTGCCTTACTTTTACGGCTCGGCCGCCCAGATCGAACGGATCGCGCGGAACTATCAGCGCTTTCGCGAGATCGTCGGGACGATTCCCGCGCAGATTTCGGACATCCAGTATTCGGACCGCGAAAGCTGGTCGATCGTCATGCAAAACGACTGGATGCCGCCGACGCGCGTCGAACTCGGTCGCGACGATCCGAACCGTTCCGTCGAAGAGCGTCTGCAGGACGTCGTCGACTCGTACCCGCAGGTGGTGAAGCTCATGAAGGGGCCGCCCTCGTCGATCGACGCCCGGTACCCCGGGGCGTTCGCCGCGGGGATCCCCGATGCGGCGGCCGTGCGCAAGCACTTCAAGGAAGTGGCCGAGCGCCGTGCGGCCGCGGTCGAGCCGCCCGTCGCGGAGGTGCCGCCCGAGGATGCGGCGGACGATTCGAGCGACGCGGGCGACGATGCGGGCACCGAGGAAAACCTCGAGCGCGCGCCTCTCGGCCAAGAGGCTTCCCCCTCAACTCCCGCGCCCGCAATGCTTTCGGCCGGTTAATGTGACACAATGTTGCCGCGACGACCCGTTTTGTCGCGGCCGACTTCGAACGACTGCATTTCCAACATTCCAAACTTCATGACGACCAATTCGAACGACGTGATCGTGAGTCTCGACGTGGGCTCGAGCAAGGTGCTCTGCGTCGTCGCCCGTCCGGGCGACGACAAGGGATTTCACCGCGTGCTCGGGATCGGCAACGTGCGCTCGCAGGGCATTCGCCAGGGAACGGTGATCGATGTCGAAGAGGCCGTTCATTCGATTCGCAAGGCGGTCTCCGAAGCGCAGTACACCTCGGGCGTGAAGATCGACCGCGTCTGGGGCTCGATCGGCGGCCAGACGCAGGTGAGTTACAACTGTACGGGCGCGGCCGTGCCGCGCAGCCGCGAAGTGCGCCAGGAAGACGTGACGCTTGCGGAGGTGAACGCCCGACAGAATGCGATCCAGCAGGGTCAGGGGCGCGATCTCGTGAAACTCATTCCGCAGGGCTACCGCGTGGGCGACGTCATCGCGCCCCGGAGCCCCGTGGGCTTGACGGGGTCGAAACTCGAAGCGCTCGTCCATGCGGTCTACGGGTCCGCGTCGAATGCGGAAAACCTCAAGCGCTGCATGCAGCGCTCTGGGCTGGAGCTCGTCGACTACGAGCCTCACGCCTGGGCGGCCGCGCAGGCGACGCTCACAGAAACGGAAAAAACGTGCGGCGCTGCCGTGATCGACATCGGCGCGGAAACCACCTCGATGGCGGTCTTTCGCGAAGGGGTCGTCGCGTTTTCGAACGTGCGCCCGTGGGGCGCGGAATACTTCACGCGCGACATTGCGATGGTGCTCGGGGTCGAACTCGACGAGGCCGAAGCGCTCAAGGTGTCGGCGGGGACGTGCGACCCCGATCGCGTGCTTCCGGGCGAAATCGTTCAGGCCGGGAAACGCCCCCGCCCCTATCTGCGCGAACTCGTCGCAAAGACCCTCCAGGCGCGCGTCAAGGAGTTTTTCGAACTCTATCGCCGCACGCTCATCGAGGCGAAAGTCTTCGATTCGATCGAACTCGTCGTCTTGACGGGGGGCGGCGCGAGCCTCAAGGGGATCGACGTCGCCGCGGGGCGCCTCCTCGGGAAACGCGTTCGCATCGGCTGCCCGCAGTTCATCGAGGGCGACACGCCCGTTCTCTTTCAACCCGATGCGACGGTGGCGATGGGGCTCATCCGCTGCGCCGAAATGGGCGACTTGAGCGACACCGCTTCCTACGGAAAAAAACCTTTGCCGAACTTTTTCGGTCGACTGAGAAACGTCTTCGTGGGAGACTACTGAAAACACCCCATACGAGACCTGCGGTTCTCTGAAAACCGTAACAAAAAACTACCGAACGCTCCGCAAAAGCCAGTGCGGGGCGTGCGAGATTCGCTCATCTAAGCGATAATTTCGAAATTCTGAATAAAAGAGGTCGACGATGCCTTTTGAAATCCTGCAGGAGATTGATCCGCTGAACACCGTGATCAAGGTGATCGGCGTCGGCGGTGGCGGCGGCAATGCCGTCGAACACATGATTGCGCACGGCGCCAAGGGTATTGAGTTCATTGCGGCCAATACGGACCACCAGGCCCTTCAGCGCTCGAAGGCTCACGTGAACATCCAGCTCGGCAGCACCGGGCTCGGCGCGGGCGCGCGTCCCGAAGTGGGTGCCGCCGCCGCGCAGGAAAAGCGCGAACAGGTGGCCGAAGCGATTCGCGGCGCGCACCTGCTCTTCATCACGGCCGGCATGGGCGGCGGCACCGGTACGGGTGCGGCTCCCGTCATCGCCGAGATCGCGAAGGAGATGGGCATCCTCACGGTGGCCGTCGTCACGAAGCCCTTCAGCTTCGAAGGCGCCCGCCGCATGCGTACGGCCGAGCTCGGCATCGAGAACCTCAAGGACAAGGTCGACTCGATGATCGTCATCCTCAACGAAAAGCTCGAAGAGGAATGCCCGCCCAACGCGACCATGAAGGAATGCTTCGAAACGAGCAACGAAGTGCTCTACAAGGCCTGCGTCGGCATCGCGGAAATCATCCATACGCCGGGTACGATCAACGTCGACTTCGAAGACATCAAGACGGTGATGAGCGAACGCGGCACGGCGATCATCGGTCTCGCGACCGCGTCGGGTCCGGACCGCGCCCGCGTCGCCGCCGAAAAGGCGATCGCCTGTCCGCTGCTTGAAGGCGCCAACCTGCAGGGCGCCCGCGGCATGCTCGTCTACTTCACGGGCAACGACTCGCTCACGCTCGCGGAAATCCGCGAGGCCATGGGCGTTCTGAACACCTTCGTTCACAAGCAGGCGACGGTGATCTTCGGCTCGGCCCTCTCGGAAGAAATGGGCGACGAAGTGCGCGTCACGGTGGTGGCGACGGGTCTCGATCGTCCGTTCGAAGCCGAGCCCGGCCCCGGTGCGGAGCAGCCCGTTTCGTCGAACGTGCTCGACGTGTTCGGCGACAAGTCCGCGGCGCCTGCCGCCCCCGCGGTTGCGCCTGCCGCTCCCGCCGTTGCGCCGACCGACTACACGGTGAAGACCTTTGCCGAACCGCAGCCTCAGGCGCCTGCCGTGCAGCCGCAGCCCGCGGCTCCGGGGATCGCGCCCGCCGTTTCGACGCCCTCGATGCCCTCGATCGCTCAGCCCGCCGCTTCGCAGGCCGGTCAGCAGACGGGGCAGCAGTCGGGCTCGAACGGGAATCCCTTCTCGTTCGGCTACACGATTCCGAGCTACCTGCGCTCGGGCAACAACTAAGAAGAAGCGCTTTCGGGCTCGGGCCCGAACGCTTCGCGCGGCGCGCTTTCCCGCCCCGACTTTGGGGTAGAAAGCCCGCCGCAACGCAAAGGCGGCTTGCGTCCGAACGGACGGGCCGCCTTTCTTTGAAGAAACCATCGGAAATTCAGAGCGCCGTCCTTCGTCGAACGATTCCTCGAACGAATGAACTGGCGGCTCGGGAGCGAGTTATGACCTACTTCAAGCAACGCACCTTGGGCGAAGCCGTCGAAACCGTCGGCATCGGCCTTCATTCGGGCCGCAAGGTGAAGTTGCGGCTTCTCCCGGCGGCGCCCGACACGGGGATCGTCTACCGCCGCACCGACATCGATCCGCCCGTCGACATTCCGGCCGAGCCCCTCAACGTGAACGACACCCGCATGGCGACCACCGTCAACATCGGGTCGACGGCCGTTTCGACGATCGAACACCTGATGAGCGCCCTGAGCGGTCTCGGGGTCGACAACTGCGTGATCGAAGTCACCGCTCCCGAAATTCCGATCATGGACGGCTCGGGCGCGAGTTTCGTCTTCCTCCTACACTCGGCGGGCATCGTCGAGCAGGACGCGCCGAAGAAGTTCGTGAAGGTGCTCGCTCCCATTGAAGTGCGCGAAGGCGACAAGTGGGCGCGGCTTGAGCCCCACATGGGCTACAAGCTCTCCTTCTCGATCGCGTTCGGGCACCCCGCGATCGACGCGACGGATCAGTTCTCGGAAGTCGACTTCTCGAAGACGACCTACGAGCAGGCCGTGGCGCGCAACCGCACGTTCGGCTTCGTGCAGGACGTGGAAATGCTGCGCCGACTCGGCCTTGCCCAAGGGGGCTCGCTCGGCAACGCGATCGTCATGGACGAGTACCGCATTCTCAACCCCGAGGGTCTGCGCGAAGGGGACGAATTCGTGAAGCACAAGATCCTCGACGCCATGGGGGACCTCTACGTGCTCGGGCGGCCGCTCCTTGCGCACTACCGCGCCCACAAGTCGGGGCACGCGCTCAACAACCTGTTGCTGCGCGAACTCCTCAAAAAGCCCGAGTGCTGGACGGAAGTGGTCTTCGAAAACGACCGGGACTGCCCGGTCGACTTCTGGCTCCAGAAGGCGAAAGCCCCGAAATCCGCCCGCCGTTAATGTTCCGTTAGTGCGCCGAATGGTCGAGGGCGCTCTCGAGCGCCTCGACCTCGTTTTTTAGGTCGATCAACCGCGCTTTGAGCGCGAGGTAGTCGCGCTCAAGGCGCGCAACGTCGTCGGCGGACGGTTCGGGCATCCCCGAGGCGGACCCCGCATCGCCCTCGAAATCGAACCCGAGTTGAAACCGCGCCGATTCGGCGGCGAGGAGCTCGTCGCCCGCGCGCTTTCTGAGGCGCCCGAGGCGGTCTTCGAGCGCGACGCGACGCGTGAGTTTGGATAGGAGCCGATCGCGCACGCCCGCGAGTTCGGGCTTGAGTTGCACGTCCTCTTCCGTCGGAACGAGTCGGGGGTCGGGCGCTTCGGGCAGGTGATTTTCAAGCCGCGCGAGCGCTTCGAGAAGGTGCCGCGCGTCGTTTCCAGCTTCGTCGAAGCCCGAACGCAACTGTCCCGTGCGCTCTTCGGGGCGCGGGGCGATCGCGTCCGCAAGGCGCGCGAGCGTCGCGCGCAGGTCCGGATCGTGAAAGTCGTCGAGCCGCGCGCGAAGGCGCGCCGAGGCCGCAATCGAATGCTCGCGAGGGGGCGCCGGCGGCACGGGTTCGGGCTCGGGTTCGGCGGGAGGCGCAATGCGAATGTCGATTTCGGTGACGGGGAGGCCTTTGACGGCCAACGCCGCAAGCATGCGCGGCACGAGCTGGCGGAGGCGATTCAATTGCGCCGCGTTTTGTGCGAGTAAGACGAGCGTGTGATCTTCGTAGCGCGTGTGCCCTTGGGAGAAGTCGAGCACGAGCCGGAAGGGCTTTACGACGGGTTGAATCACCTCGCCCGCGCGGCGCGCGATCTGAAAGTCCGACATGAGGCGCGCCGTACCGTCCTCTTCCGAGAGGAGCCGATCCATGGACCGGAAGCCTTTGCGGCGGGTGAAATCCTTCAAATTCCTGCTCACGATCTCTCCTCCAACTGCGCGCAAGCCCTGAGAAACGCACCAACAGACTATGCGATAATCGACAAGTTACCCTCGGCGCCTGCGGGTGCCGGGACGAGGGCGTAACGAGCCGCGGGTGCTTTGCCGGGATGTGCAAGTGTACCCGAGGGACGTCGTCCGACCATCTTAAGCAGCGCGCGGACCGGGTTCGGCCCGCACGGAGGACCTCCCCGCGTCGCGGACTCGACGGGACGGGACGAGGGGGCCGCTCAGAACCGTAGAAGCCATGTTTGACGAACTCCTTACCAAAATCTTCGGCAGCCGCAACGACCGCCTGATCAAGCAGTATCGCCGCCAGTGCGAAGCGATCAACAAGCTCGAACCCGCCATGAAGGCGCTCTCGGACGAGGAATTGCAGGCCAAGACCGGGGAATTCCGCGAACGCATCGCCAAGGGCGAAACGACGGACCAGCTCCTGCCCGAAGCGTTCGCCGTGGTGCGCGAAGCCGCGGTTCGCGTGCTCGGCATGCGCCACTACGACGTGCAGCTGATCGGCGGCATGGTGCTCAACGACGGCAAGATCGCCGAAATGCGCACGGGCGAAGGGAAGACCCTCACCGCGACGCTCGCCGTCTATCTCAACGCCCTTCCGGGCAAGGGCTGCCACGTCGTGACGGTGAACGACTACCTCGCTTCGCGCGACGCGGACTGGATGGGGCGCCTCTACAACTGGCTGGGCCTTTCCGTCGGCAAGATTCTCACGCAGCAGGATACCGAAACGAAGAAGGCGGCCTACGCGGCCGACATCACGTACGGCACGAACAACGAGTTCGGCTTCGACTACCTGCGCGACAACATGGAGTACGACGTCGCGAACCGTCGTCAGCGCGGTCTTTACTACGCGATCGTTGACGAAGTGGACTCGATCCTCATCGACGAAGCGCGCACGCCGCTCATCATCTCGGGGCCCGCGAACGACAACACGGACCTCTACCTCGCCATCAACGAAATTCCGCCGCTCCTGACGCGTCAGGCCGAGGAAAAGGGCGAGGGCGACTACTGGGTGGATGAAAAGGCCCACCAGGTCTACATCTCCGAAAGCGGTCACGAAAAGCTTGAGGCCATCCTCTCCGAGCGCGGCCTCGTTGCCGAAGGCGAATCGCTCTATTCGCCGAAGAACATCATTCTCATGCACCACCTGATGGCGTCCTTGAAGGCTCACAACCTCTTCAAGCGCGATCAGCACTACGTCGTGCAGAACGGCGAAATCGTCATCGTCGACGAATTCACGGGCCGCCTGATGCCCGGCCGCCGTTGGAGCGAAGGCCTTCACCAGGCGGTCGAAGCCAAGGAAGGCGTGCGCATCCAGCAGGAAAACCAGACGATGGCTTCGATCACGTTCCAGAACTACTTCCGCATGTACGAGAAGCTCTCGGGCATGACGGGTACGGCGGACACCGAAGCCTACGAATTCCAGGACATCTACGGCCTCGAAACGGTGGTCGTCCCGACGCACCGCAAGATGGTTCGCGTCGACGAACAGGACAAGGTCTACCGTACGGTCGCCGAAAAGTACCGCGCCATCATCGAAGACGTGAAGGCCTGCCACGCCAAGGGCCAGCCCGTGCTCCTCGGTACGACCTCGATTGAAAATTCCGAAGTGCTCTCGCAGCTCCTCACGAAGGAAGGGATCGAGCACAACGTGCTCAACGCCAAGCAGCACGAAAAGGAAGCCCAGATCGTTCTCGAAGCCGGCCGTTCCGGCATCGTCACGATCGCGACCAACATGGCGGGGCGCGGCACTGACATCGTGCTCGGCGGCGGTATCAACAAGCATATCGACGACGTTCGCAACGACGAAACGCTCACCGAAGCCGAACGCGAACTGCGCATCGCCAAGCTCAAGGCCGACTGGCAGGTCGAACACGACCGCGTCGTCGCCGCGGGCGGCTTGCGCATCATCGGCTCCGAACGCCACGAGTCGCGCCGCATCGACAATCAGCTCCGCGGCCGTGCGGGCCGTCAGGGCGACCCGGGGAGCTCGTGCTTCTACCTTTCGATGGAAGATCAGCTTCTGCGCATCTTCGGCGGCGAACGCATGCGTGCGATTGCCGACCGCTTGAAGCTCGAAGAGGGTGTCGCGATCGAATCGAAGATGCTCACCCGCATGATCGAATCGGCGCAGCGCAAGGTCGAAGGCCGCAACTACGACATCCGCAAGCAGCTCCTCGAATTCGACGACGTTCAGAACGACCAGCGTCACGAGATCTACGGTCTTCGCAACGAAATCCTCGAATCCTCCGACTGCTCGGAAATGGTGAAGAACCTGCGCGAAGGGTACTTCCGCGACCTCTTCCGCTCGTTCGTGCCGGCCGACACGGTCGAAGAGCAGTGGGACCTCCCGGGCCTCACCGCGAAGTTGACGAACGACTTCGGGATCGACATCGACCTCAAGAAGATGCTCGACGCGTCGGATGCGACGACGGACGAAGATCTCCTTGAAGCACTCGTTGCGAAGGTGAACGAACTCTACGGCGCGAAGGAAACCTTGGTGGGTCACGACGCCTTCACCGCGTTCGCGCGCTCGGTTCTCCTGCAGGTGATCGACCAGCTCTGGCGTCAGCACATCGCCGCGCTCGACGCCCTGCGTCAGGGGATCTATCTGCGCGGCTACGCCCAGAAGCAGCCCAAGCAGGAATACAAGCGCGAAGCCTTCACGATGTTCGAGCAGCTCCTCGACAGCATCCGCGAAACGCTCGTTTCGGTCCTCATGCACGTCGAAATCAAGATGCCCGAAGAAGCGCAGGAAGCGACCGACACGGCCATCGCGATGGGCGAACAGACGGCTGCGGAAGCGGCCGACCCCGCCGCGGGTCGCCACGAAGGCGGCAGCGCCCTCGACGCGATGCAGGCCGACGAAGCCGAAATGCGCCGCCGCTTCGCGCACGCGGGCCGCAACGATCCGTGCCCCTGCGGCTCCGGCAAGAAGTTCAAGGACTGCCACGGCAAGCTCGCCTGATCGGTCCGAAAAGCGCGGGAGCCGAGCTTGCTCGGCCCCGCACGCATGAGAAACGCCCGGCGGTTCGACGACTTCCGGGCGTTTTGTCGTCCGAAGGCCCGGGCCTCGGACGCCGCCTTTGAACTCGCAAGGAATCGATCGTATGTGGAACCCCTTTTCGCGAAAGACCCGCACCGCGCCTCAGACGGCTTCGAGCGACGCGCACCCGAATCCGAACCTGCACACCCGCTCCGACAACCCCTTCGTGCGGGCGGCTTCCGCCGCCGGCGACCCCCTCTGGTTTGCGGACCCCGAGGGGAGGATCGCCTTGATGGTGCTCCCCGCGTCGGGAACGGGCGTCTTCGCGATGCGGGGCGGCTTGGGGCTTGACGGTCGCGCGCGGGAGCTCGCGGAGCGCCAAGCGAGCGGGAACCGCACCGACTTTCGGGCGGTGATCGTGACGCCCGAGGCGGCGGCCGAAGGGCTCGGAAGCGCGTCGACAAGCGCCGCGGAAGCGCTCGGGTTCGAATGGGAACGGCGGCTCGGCCTCGCACGGCGCGACGTCCTCTGGGCTTCGGGCGGTCCGGTCGGCGAGACGCTCGAAGTCGGCACCCTCATCGGGGCCGCAAGCGCTCTTCGAGAAGCCGCAACGCATGAGGCGGGAACGTCGGACCCCCCGTTCGGCCCCCTGCGCCGCATGCCCTTTCTCATGCCCGAGGGCCGGACGGAACTCGCCCTCTGGGAGACGCCGCCCGCGCTCGATCTTGCCCGCGCGTCGGTGCTCGGGCTTCACGTGGGGTTCCCCGTACGGCGAAACATCCTGGAGGTCTTTGCGGAAACGCTCGCTCCGAAGCTCTGGGCGGGACTTCATCCCTCGGGGGCGGCCGGGGATCTCCTCGTCATCACGGCGTCGGGCGAAGCTGAAGGAGGCGTCGGGAGCACCGGAAACGCGTCGCAGCCTCCCGTCGAACGCTGGGACGACCCGCGCGTGGAGCCGATTTCGGCGGGCCTTGCGAGCCTTCTTGAAGACGCCCTGCGGCGGCGCGCGCACTTGCGCGGAATCTTCACGATGCTCGCGGTCGAAGGGGCGGAAACGACGAAGGAAGCCCTCGAACTCGCGGAGAGCCTCTGGCCCGCGGCCGTCGCGGCGGGACGAAGCTTGCAGATGTCCGGGCATCCCGAGCGCCCCTCCGACTGGGAGCGGATTTTTCGGGCGGCGCTTTCGCTCCGCGTTTCGGAAGGCGTCGAGCGCTCGCGCCTTGCGGTGCGCTTCGAAGGGATCGGTGCCGATGCGACCGAGGCTTCCAAATTCCCCGCGCGCATCGTCGTTTCCTTCGGGCGGGGGCGTGCGTCGGTCGTGATGCCGCTTCCGATCTGACACTTCGGAAAGGGCGTTACGGCGTTCATTCCGGTTCGTCGGCTCTTCGCGGGCGGGGTAAGATGGATGGTTGTCGCAACCCTCAAGGAGACACCCCATGACTCAACCCGTCGTCGACGTGGCCGTCGGCGTTCTGATTCGTGAAGACGGCCGGATGTTGCTCGGTTCCCGCCCGCAGGGCAAGCCCTATGCCGGCTATTGGGAATTCCCGGGCGGCAAGATGGAGCCGGGCGAAACCGTGCACGACGCTCTGAAGCGCGAACTCGACGAAGAGCTCGGGATCACGTTGCGCCGTTCCGTGCCGTGGTTCGTGACGGAACACCGCTACGAGCACGCGCACGTGCGTCTGCACTTCCGCCGCTCGAAGGACTTTACGGGCGAGCCCGTCGCCAAGGAAGGTCAGGAATTCGGTTACTTCTCGGCCTCCGAACGTACGCCGGGGCTCCTCCTGCCCGTGGACCTCGCCATTGTGGCCCGTGCGGAACTTCCCGACGTCTTCGAAGAGCGTGCCGACCAGACGGTGCTCTCGACCGCGGCGCTGCGCGCGACGGTCGTTCGCGACCGCGACGCCCGCTACGTGGGGGCCCGTGCCGAAACGTTCGACGACGTGATGAAGGCCCGCGCCATGGACTTCGACTTCGTGATCGTGCCGAAGGCGGCCTTTGAAGACTGCGTGCGCGGGGGCGAAGCGCTCCTTCCCGTCTACGTGGAAGGCGTTCCCGCGGCCGAGCTCGACCGTTGGCAGGAAGCGGGCGCTCACGGCGTGAAGCCCTGAGGCGGCGAGCTTTCCGAATCGTGTTGCGCGCCCTTTCGGGGCGCGCAAAGAAGAAACCCGAGTTTTGCCGATACGCCCCTCAAAAAGGCTATGAATCCCTACGGAGAGTAGCGATTCACAGCCTTGAAGCTTTATTCGCTGGTGGGCACAAAATCCACCCCCTCCGCCACGAGGCGTAAGGCGGGGACGGCGTCGGTCAGTTTCGGGAACCTTGTCCTGTGGCATTTTCCCGAGTTTGTCAGTTGACGACTTAAAAATCTCTTGCTTTTGCTAGAGTCTCTAGTAAAGCCAAGGTTATCGGTCGTTCATTTTTGTGTAGTACCAAACCCAGGGTGTCATTGAGCCGGCGCAGTCGTAGCTTCCTGCGCAGGGTCTGCGTCGATTCCATCAGGTTGATCGGTGCGAGGCCAAAGACCGGCTCGTGGCGTGAAGCCCTGAGGCGGCGAGCTTCCCGAATCGTGTTGCGCGCCCCTCCTCGCCCCTCGGGGGCGCGCAAATAAAGAAAAGCCCGATCGAGGCGTCTCGGTCGGGCTTTTTGCGAGTTCGGGGCGCGGAGGCTCGGCGGCTTCAGCGACTCCGGCGACTCCGATGACTCAGCGGCGCTTCGCGCGCTTTTCCATCTCGCGCATCATGGCTTCACGCTGCGCGGTCTCGTAGTCTTCGGGATTCATCGAGGCGGCGGAACCCGGCTCCCCTTCGATGCGGTACTCGTCGTTCGCCCACGCGCCGAGGTCGATCAGGCGGCAGCGTTCGGAGCAAAAGGGTCGGTAAGGATTGGCGGGCGAATATTCGGCTTCGGCGCCGCAGGTCGGACACTTGACTTTCATGGAAAGGAACGCGGCCCGACGTCGTCGGGCCGAAAGAAAAAAGGAAAAAGAATTCGGAAGGCCGTCGAGAACGAAGAGCGCAAGAGCTCAACCGCAGAGGCCGAGTCGGAATTCGACGCGCTCGTGCACGACGTGGAGGCGCCGACGGTGGTCGGGGCGCGAAAAGCGCACCCAGAGCATGTACTTGTTCGCGCTCACTTCCGGAATGAGCGTGTCGCCCTCCGGAATCCAGATGCGCGCGAGCGCGTAGTTGCGCCCCGTCATGGGCTTTTGGAACATGCCGTCGATCGCGGTGCAGTAGTGTTCGACGGACGAAGCGCGCAAAAGCCGCAAGACGAGCTGGATGGCGTCCCTCGTCGGGAACATCGACTGCGCCCAGCCGAGGAGCTCCTCGCGACGCACTTCGGGGCGAAGCGCGAGCCAATAGTGGAGCATCGGCATGTCGAATTCGCACGTGCCGCCCGGAATCGACTGGCGCGTGCGAACGAGCTGCAGCCATTCGTTTTCGCGGATCACCTGGCCCGAGCGCCCGACCGTATTGGAAATCGTGCGGCAGCACTCCGAGAGTTCGTCGATGGCGGGCTCCAGCGCGTCCTGACGCACCGCTTCGTTGCCGCGCAGGTTTTCGAGGTGCTGACGCTGACGCACGAGCTCCTGAATGAGTTCGTTGCGCAGGTCCGAGCGGGCCGAGGCGTCGACGAGGTCGAAGAGGGCCGAAAGCGCCGCATGGTGCGCGACCGGATCCTCCTGCGCGCAAAACCAGTCGAAACGACGAAAGAGCATCTCGAGCCGCAGGTACATGCGGATTTTTTCGTTGCACGGGAACTCGTAAAGCATGAAGCCCGCGGTGTTCTCGGAGGCATCAGGCTGTTCGATCGAGTTGACGGACGAAAGAGTCATGTCGGGGCCGAAGGAGATGGGCGGGACGTCGCTCGTGAGGGGACGTGCGCGGCGGATGGAAACGGGGGGCGAACTTGCCGAAAGGCCTGCGAACGTCGGCTTTCGGCGCAAAGGCACATGTTTAAAAAATAGCACACGCCGCCGTATGGAAAATGGGAATTACCCGCAGGCCGAAAGGAAATTTGTATGCAAAGTTTGGACGGCCCGTTCGAGCGCTTCGGGCGTGCCGCCGTTGTAGAGGACGTAGTCGGCAATCTCAAGCCGCTCGGCGCGCGAGGCCTGCGCGGCGAGAATCGCGCGAACCGCGGATTCGGTGAGGTGCGAGCGGCGCATCACGCGGGCGATCTGTTCCTCTTCGGCAAGGTCGACGACAAGGATCTTCGCGCAGACCTTCCGCCAGGCGGGGCGCTCCGCAAGGAGCGGACAATCGAAGAGCGCGTAGGGGAGCGCGCGCTCGCGCGCAGCGTCAAGCGCCGCCCGGATCCCTTCGGAAATTTCCGCTTCGAGGTGGGGGGCGAGCACCCGTTCGAGCTCGCGCCGCTTTTCGGGGTCGGAGAAGACGAGCTCTCGCATGGCCGCACGGTCCATGGCGCCTTCGGGCGTGATGAAGGCGTCGCCGAAATGCGCGCGCACCGCATCGATCGCGCGGCCGCCTGCCGCCGTGACGGCGCGCGAGAGCGTGTCCGCGTCGACGACCGGAACGCCGAGCCGTGCGAAGGCGGCCGCGGCCGTCGATTTTCCCGAGCCGATGCCGCCCGTAAGGCCGAGCAGATAGGGCATGCCGATTCTCCGTTGAGTGCGTTTCGAGCGGGCAATCGGGTAGGAGGCGCAGGGATGTCCCCGCGCCGTCCTCCCA
>UMGW01014728.1_pt1 | contig 14386 bp, 7 predicted proteins | sample 1965371 | NCBI WGS metagenome assembly UMGW01 (sample SAMEA4836082, study PRJEB28245) | human gut metagenome | biome: gut microbiome; material: fecal sample | place: Denmark | collected 2008
TTTTCTCATACCTAAATCACCTCCAAACTTAATACTAAAAGTTTATGAGTTCCCATGAAAAAAATCTACAAAATCCTTGGTATATCCCCAACCTCAAATTTATTCTATAATGTCATAGTAACACAAACATATGTTCTTTGCAACCTATTGTTAAAAAAGGTGTAAACAGAAACGAATAAATTCATCTTGTTTACACCTTAATGGTTATGAATAATTATTTTTTAACTAGTCATTGACAAATATATCTGTATTTGAAGCAACTATTCCACTTGTTTTTGAATAAACATTTTGTGCATCTTCAGGATTAATTTCTGCATACTTTGTTATCTCTTTTTCTCTTGATAACCATTTAAATGCTTCTGCTTTTCCTAGTTTGTCAACATATTTTGCAATGTTCCAATATTCTTTCTCATCATATGGATTATTGATTCCTATTGGATTCTCCCAAGCTTCATACTTGTTTCTTACATTTTCTAGTTGTTCGGTTACTTCTTTCTTTGCTGCCGCCAACGCACTTGTTTCATTAGTGTAATATCCCTGATTGTTAATCAATTCATCAGCTCGTTTTTTCTGAACAGCAGTAAGATTATTGTAATTCTTAACATAACTGTAATTACCAACCGCCATAAGTTTGTAAACATAGCCAATTCTAATTACACCATTGGAGTTTGTTTTTGTGCTTACAACGGCATTTCCTTTTCGAGCAAATTTCTTATAAAATTCTGTTTCATTGTCTGATTGTGGCGAATAACCGTCAAGGGATTCTGTAAGAGTTGTGTCAATTCCACTTTCATCCTTGATTGTATGCATGTCTCCATTTTCATCTTCATAGAGAACTTCTATTAATGAACTTCCGTTTCCAATGTCTGTAGGATATGCCTGGAACTGTACTCCCGGAAGAATCAAGCTTGTATCCTTTGAATTAACCTTACCAATGTCGAGTTCCTGGTAGTAATATGTCTCATACTTAGCTGAACCCGTTTCAATAGATTCTGAAGCATCGAAAAACTCTACTTCCTCCTTGGCATTTGCTCCATACATGTAGATTTCCTTTTCGTTGTTTACTATTTGGAAGTTGTCCGGTGCAGATACCTCGACTAAGACATATTTCTTCTTTTCGTTAATCATTCTGTTAAGTTGAACTCTTGCTTCATTCTCTGCATCTTCCCTTGTTCTGTATATTCTGCTGTCAACAGCATTTTGAATTTCTTCCGCAGACAAGTCTCCGGTATCTTCAAAATAACTATAAGTGCTTGAATAATAGTTGTACGTGAAGGAAACCTTTGCCTCTCCATTGGAACCTGTTACTGTTGTCTTTTTTTCGCCCAATTCATTTGTTACTGAAATTTTTGCATTAGCAAGAGGTCTTTCTTTCTTGTCATCATACTTTTTAACAATAATCTCGTGTGTTGCAGTCGCTTGTAACGATAACGCACTGTACTTAGGTGGTGTTGGAATCCTTGTTGTGTCTGTAGGCATGGTAAATGTAAGGCTGTCACTCTTGTCACCTACAGTTGCAATGTATTCTCTCATTACGTCCTGTTTGCTTGACTCAACCTTGCCAACAATGACATAAAGTTCTGATATTCCACCGGCACTTGTCATCTTGACAGTTGCCTTTTTTCCACTTGTTACAGTATTCTTGTTAAATCTGAATTTAAGCTTGTCACCCTTTTGAAGCGAAAGACTTCCAAGTGCCTTAGCACCACTGGTGTTCCCATTTCTCTTTCTGTATGCAGTCACACCGGATACATTACTCATGCTTATTGATTTTGAACCATTCGAACTTATGGTTATCCAGTCAGAGTAATAATAATTACTGTCATTGTTGTTGCTGTCATCTGATGCCAAATGAGCCTTTACACTTGACACATTTTTACCACTGGCATTCTTAAAGGAAATACTCGTGGCTGCTGTTGCCTTTGTATCAGGATCAGCATTATCATCCACAACCTTCTGCAACTTTGTAATGACATCCCAGGAATCCCAACAACTATTTCCTGAATAATATTTAGAGGTACTGATTACAGTGGCAAATGCAAGTTCTTCCTGACTTGGCTTGCTTCCATACGCCTTAATGAATGTTGCACCGTTATCATATCCACCATAACCATAATAAAGTAGCTTTCTTAACTTTCCTGCATTTGAACCCGTGTACTTACTTTCTTTAACGGAAGTATCTGTTAATGTTGTTGATTTATTATGCTGGGCACAAGCAGCATAAACCGAATCCAATTTGAAAATACTAGCCTGTGTTTTGCTGTTTCCGCTTCCATGATAAAAGTCTTTTCTGGTTCCAACCTTAACGCTGCTTCGTGCTGTTGTACTTGAATAAAGTTTGTGTTCCCAGTCATAAGAACCACTTGCCTGAACCTTTGCTTCAGGTACGGGCATAAGAAGTGGCATTATTATGTCTGGTTCATCAACAGGAAGATTAGTTATTTCTGCTTTTTTGTCAGTAACCTTAAAATTGACATCATACAGGATGTATCTTCCATTATTCTCCTCGATTCTACCAGCAGTTGGCTCTGAATCGAAATACAATGGAAGAGAGCCCACGTTTATTACATTATCATTTGATAAGTCCTTTATGAAGTACCATTCGTCCTCGTCAAGAGATAAATCTGTAAACGTGAGGTTTCCATTTTCGTCTGTCTTTTTTATTCCATGTGAATAAAATTTCATACCCTTAAATTGTTCGAGAGTTTCATAGTTTTCCCCATTATCCTTGACTCCAAAGATTTCAAATGATGAGTTTGCAACAGCCTTTCCACTGCTTAATCTATGGATTGTAACTGTAGCAGATGAATACTTTGTTGGATTGACTTCTTTTACTGATTCTTCCGTTTCATCAGCTACATCATCACTTTTTGAACCCTCTGTTTTTTCAGTTTTAGCTTCCGTTGCCTTTTCCTGATTGTCATTTTGTTTTTCATTTACTGTTTCCACATCACCATCCGTGTTTACAGTTTTACTTTCTGTTTCTGCTTCTGTCTGCATTTCAGTTACAGCCTGCGTTGTACTTTCAACAATGTCTGCCAATGCAGTTTTTGTTGTGCCTGAGAAAAAACTGAATGTGCCAAGAGTAACGGCAAGTGTTATTGCCGTTATCTTAACGATTAACTTATTTTTTCGCATGTTCTTCCCCTTTCTTTCTGAACATTACCAAAACTCCTGCAAGTATGATTACAAGTCCTATCAAGTACCAGTATGGAGTCTTTCCACCAGTGCTTGGAAGCTCAAATACACTATCATTCGTAACTGTGTATGTAATGTCAAAATAATGATATTTTCCATTGGCTTCAACAACTGTACCCTTGTATCCACTATCAGGTTTTGTGTCAAGAATTACAGGTAATGTCCCAACTTCAATCGGATCAGCCAGTAAGACTTTTCCTGCCTTTGTAACCCTTTCAATAATTATGTATTTAGTCTTTCCGTCCGGATTAAGTCCTTCAATTATTGCTTCTCCATTCTTGTCTGTGTTTACATCTTTCAATAAGTAGTATGTATCACCCTTGTATGAATATGACTCATTGTTCTTGTAAGATGTGTCAGTTGTAAACACACCAAATTTGGCGTTTTCAACCGGAGCTTTCTTTGAATCATTCTTTATGAGTCTGATTGATGCTATGTTTTCATCAATTAATGTGATTTCCTTTGAATCATAGTAATTGATTGTGATGTCTGTGTCTGCACATACCTTATAGCCTGTTGGAGCCGTAACTTCGTGAATGTGATATGCTCTGTCACGTTTTTCTTCAATCTCTGCTCTTGCTGCTTCCTTAGCCTCTGCTTCAGTCTTGAAGATGTGTTTTTTATCTGTTGCTGTAGCAAGAATGTCCTTTACTTCAGCGTCAGACACATAATCAAGATTTTCAATGTAGTAATATTCGTCCTCTGTTGAAGTTGTAAACGTGTTTGAAATGCTAATCTTACCATCTGCATCTGTTACATACTGTTTCTTATTTCCATCTACCGTAACATCAAAAGTTGCGTTTGGAAGAATATTACCCAAAGTTCCTTTCTTAATAAGTATAAGATTCTGTGTAAAGCTTTCTCCATCCGTTACCTGTTTTAATACATTTTCCTGATAGTTAACGAATTTTGTTGCAAAATCAACAGGATCACCGTCTGCATTAACATTTGAATCACTTTCTGATACATCGCTCTTATTGGCATTTGTTATTAAGTTATTGTTAATGTCATCTGATTTAAACCAAAATACTGTAGCTGAATGTAATTCTCCGTCAAGAACATATCCGGAAAGTGTTGAAACTTCCTGCCAATAATATGTTCTTTCCATTTCCTTTTCACGAGAAGCTAATGGATTTTCATTGTCATCGTCGTGTCCGTTTACTATGTTATAATTTGGATCAGTCTTGTATGCAGCCATAGCTTCTTCATAAGAAGTATAAAGATTGTGAGCCTCACAATATTCCTTAAGTCTGTCTGAGGCAGTACCATATGCATCAACGTCAACATACTTGTATTCGCCTGTTTTATAAGTTACCGGAGTTCCTTCATAGTAAATCTCACCATTTTCATCTGTTGTTCCTGATACAAGAAGATTCTTCTTGTTTGCATCTGAATAAATGTTTATCTTTACTCCAGGTAAAACTTCATTCATTGCATTTGTTTTTCGAATCTTAAATACAGGTGTTAATGTGCATTCGTTTTGGAGAACGTGTTCTTCTACTTCAATCGGATCAATGACTTCCAAATCCTTTACTGCTCCGTCTCCAGTTAATGAAAATGTAATGTCATCAACGCTTCCAACGTAGTCAGGATGTGAAACCTCTTTTACAGTAAAGTCCTTTTTAATGGTCTTAATGTAATTTTTTAAGTCTTCTTTTGCGGCTGTTCTTGCCTCAGCCTCATTAATGTATCTGCCAAGGTCCTTTACCTGCTTTTTACCCATGTCATCAAGTTCATCATAATTAGTACAGTACCAGTAATATTCTGTTCCGGTATCTGCTAGAGAAACAGAAAAATCAAAGGTTGCAATTGCCTTTCCGTCATCATCTGTTGTTACGGTAGTTGTGCTTCCGTCACTACATTCGATGTTGAAAACTGTTCCCGGAACAACCATGTTATCACTGTCCTTTTTCTTTATGTTTACTGTCTGAGTAAATGTATCATCCACTGTCAACATTTCATACGTTGGTGGTATAACCTCTTCTTCATTGATATTCATAAACTGCATTGTCTTATAATAATCAGCCTTAACCCACTGAGCGTAAAGTGTAAGGTCTTCATTAGCAGTACTATCAATGTTAGGATAATGTCCTAATGATTGTCCTTCAGAATAAGAAATCCCTGAACCGTCAGCTTTTGTGTTCCAACCTGTAAACACGTAACCATCTCGTATAAATGGATTTACACGAATGTTGTTAATGTCACCTGATGAAACAGTGTTTGTGTACTTTTTCAAGTTAAATAATGTTAAGGAAACATCATAATCAGGCATATGACTTGTCTGCTTCATGAACTCTATGTAGTGACAATTAGATATGTCGATTCTGCCTGCCTTGTCTGTCACAAAATCACTTTCGTACTTATCACCACGATAAATCACGTTCTTTTCTGAATCATACCCATAAATCATGTATGAATTACTACTTGCCAATGTAAACGTACATTCCGAATAACCTGAAACATCAATTAATTTAGCGGAACTTACAGTCATCTGTTTTCTGGCAGCCGAACCTGTAAAGTTATCATCATATGTGATGTCCGCTGTCTTGTACTCCCACTTTGGATACAAGTCAAGTGTCTTGTCTTCACTTGCTGAATAAATCCACTTTCCTCCACTCCAATAACTGTTTGAAGTACTTCCTGAATTGATTTTTCCGGTAGAGAGCATGTCCTTTGTAATTACTGTATCTCCGGTTCCGTCAATCTTTGTATTCCAGCCTGCAAACCTTGCACCTTCCTTTGTAAACGTCTTTCCGTTATAATCTGAAGGATTCTTTGTCTGGTTTGAAACAGTGTACTTGGATTTTACAATCACGTTGTCGTATGTAATGTAACTCTTTTCAAGCAACTTACTACTGTCCTGATAGAAGTTAAGTGTTGTCCACGTATAGTCACCCCACACGGCATATATGGTTGCATATAAATCCGTAGTAGTTGTTGTTCCTTCACTATAACTTTGCATGTCCCAAGCATAGCAGCTACTATTGACATTAAAATCAGCAGATGTTGCATTCTTGTTCTTTGACCATCCAAGGAATTTTCTGCCCTTTCTTGACACTGCATTCATGCCAATGTTAGGACTGTTCATGTAATAGTAGTTTGTTGTTCTGTTTGGATTATCACCACCGTTAGTATCAAATGTTAAATGTAACACTGCACGATTCAATGTAATTAGATAAGAACCATAATTTCTGCTTGAACCACTTGGAACATTCATTCCCAAATGATTTGCATTTAATGTTACAGTAACCGTTTCAGAATGAGTTGTTGCGGTTGTCATACCCGAATTATTAACATTTGAAGAAAATGCTGTGCTGGTTTCAGAGTATGCTCTCTTGTAGTTTGCAACTGCATATCTGTTTTCAGGTTTTGCATACGAAAATGAAAAGTTGAAAATTGACCAGTTACCTCCACCTGACTGTGCTGTTTTATTCGAACTTGTTCTTAATGAAAAACTACATGAATTACTATAAGTTGTAACAGACCACGAAACTGTTCTTTGAACATTGGCTGTTAAACTGCCTGATACAGAAGCATACACAGTTCCACTATATAATGTTTGCGAGCTTCCTGTATTGTTGTCATTAATTGTAACCGGAATGTGACCGTTGTTGTAGTCAAGAACAGCCATTGTCTTAACATCAGGTATGTTCCAGCTCATCAGCCATTCAGCATGAGTTGTTACATTTGTTTTGTTTCCGTTTTCATCCACCTCGTAATGTTCACAATTTAAGATGCTGTCCTTTGACAAGGCAAGAGCCAAGTCTTCATCACTTAAGCTGTTAAGCCATACAGAAAGCTTTGTTTCTGTTGCATTGCCTATTGCATTCTTAAATTCCTTGTCCGATAACTGTTTCCAGTCTCCGTGGAAAAGAACTGAAGCAAAACCATCTTCAGGCAACTTTCCTTCCTCGACATCAACTCCGAAAGTTATATTGCCGAAGTACTTGTCCCAACCTTCATCGCCAAGGTCCTTGCCCTGATTCTTCAGGTCATCACCATATTTAAGGTAATATCCTGTAACCCTAGCAGTAGCAATACTTGTACCACTATCGTTGCCATATGTTCCAAGTGCTGAATAATCAACTGTTTCACCAAAGTTTGAATAAGCAGCAAAATCTCCGTTTTCTTCTACTGCTGAAACAACATCTGCTTCCTTGATGTTTGCTGTGGCAAAATCCTTAACATCTGCTGAATAGTTACCGGCAGCGCAGATTACCTTAATGCCACTTTTTGTAGCTTCCTTAATGGCATCAACCACATAATCAGCATTTACCTTGTATCCGGTAGTTGCTGATAAGTTTATGACCTTTACGTCAAGTTCCTTTGCTAATTCAATTGCTGCATACAGAGAAGCAATTGAGCCGTCACCGTTTTTGTTAAATGCCTTAATTGAAATAATGTTGGCACCATTGTCACTTGTTTCCTGAATGATTTTGGCCATTCTCGTGCCGTGACCACTTAAGTCGTCTGTTCCTTCACCTGTAACATCAAAGCTGTCTCCTGCTCCGTTTACACCTGTATCAATTACTGCAACTCTTGTTCCTTTTTCGTTGTTTGTAATTTTGCTTACTGTATCAGAGCTTTCCTCATTGTCCTGTACTGATACCTTTAAGTCCTTGTTTACAGATATTTTTTTGCTTTTAAGTTTTTCATATGCATTGTCTGAATTTTTTACGCTGTCAAACGTGACAAAGTATAAATCGTTAGACTTTATGATGTTCTTAACACCCTCAAGTTTTTTAATATCTTTCTTATTCTTTGCTGATACAATAATCTTGTTACTTGATGAATTATCTGTAAGCGTATTGTAGTCAGCAAGATTTATCTTTTGTGAAAAATCGCTGATTTTCACGTTTTTTTCGTTGTTATAACGGATAAATCCAAGCGAAGTTATTATTAACGCAAGAGCAGCAATCATCACCACTCCTGTCTTTCTAATTCTGTTTTTCATTTGTCCGCCTTTCTATCCTTCTTCTTTTTGTCAAGCATTCTCTTAATGGTTAGGAATATAATGATAATGATCATTAATGTAATACCTATGCTTAGTGCCTTCTTATATTCCATTAACCATCTTGATTGCTTTTTCCTGACTGTTTCATTGTTTGTACTTTTTATTTCAGTTCTTACGCCTCTGACACAAAGCCTATGGTCATTTATTCCATATGGTGTACACGTAAGCAAGGTTGAATAATCCTTGCCTTTCTCAATGTACAACTGGGATGTGTCGTCAGGATCAACCACGGTTATCTTATCAACCTTGTAGCAAATATTTTTACCGAGATAGTGAATGTAGAATATGTCTCCATAGTCCATCTTCTCCAAATCTGTAAACATCTTTGCGGTGTTAAGTCCTGAATGGGCTGCTATGACTGAATGAGTGCTTTCACCACCGATTGGTATGGACGTTCCCTCAATGTGACCGGCACCTTTTTGTAATACATCATCACTTGTTCCGTGATATACCGGAAGATACACGTTGATGCATGGTATTTCCACGTAGCACAAAATGTCATTTCCTATATTAAGCATCGACTCGTATTCCTTTAACAGAAATCTATGCTCATTATCCGGATCAAACGGATCTGTGATTACTACATCAGTTTTTACTAGGGACTCGTTGTACTCCCGAGCCCTGGCAATTAACTGTTCAATATTTGATTGTTCCATATTCTGCACTTTTTTTTCATAAGTGCTAATTACCGAGGAATTGTGATGTTCGTTTATGGAATTTACTATGAAGGAATAAAACGCCATTACAATTCCAATGATTATTAATGTAATTGATAAAAACAATCTTCTTTTTTTCATTCTGTATTACGCTTCTTCTTTCTTTTTCTTGCCCTTACCATATGTAAGTCCTACTGCCATCATGGCAAAACCTGCAAGAGTAATTACGAATGTTCCCATTACACCTGTTGGAGGAATTGGGAAGCTCTTATTATTTTCTACAGATAATTTAACCAATGCGTTAGTTGAATCAACCTTTGAATCCATTGTTGCATTTAAAGCGTCAACCTTTGCTGATGCTGATGCATTCTTTGTGTAGATTACATTTGCATTAGGGTTAGCCTGACCTCTGACTGATGCAACGCTTGCTGTAATTGTTGCATCAGTCTTTTTGATGTCAACCTTGATGTCGTCCTTTAATAATGTGTATCCCTTGTCTGTTGCAATTTCTGTTAATGAATATGAATTTTCTTCCAATCCGTACACGTTAATTTTACCATTATTGTCCGGGCTGAATACTGTTGCATCATCTGCGTTTGTGGTTTCACCTGTTATATGATACTGTCCGTCTGATACCTTGTTTGCAACAAGATAGTAAGTTGCTGTCTGTCCGTCTGTCTGTCTTGATGTGTTCTTTGCAACGAACTGAACCTTTGTTGCATCACCATTGTTGTCTGAAAATGTCTTTGTTAAGTCGATTCCGTATGAATAAACCACTGCTTCATCCTTTAATACATCTTCATAAGTTGTGTTAGTTCTTGCATAAGTAAGAACTACATCATTGGCATTACCATTATCTCCTAATACCAAGTCGTCAGTACTCTTAACATTTGCACTGTAAGATACAACCACATACTTACCTGCATAATTTGGATTGATTTCGTTCAAGCCATCTGCTGTTATAGCTACAGTCATCTTATTGTCCTGAACAGTTACAGTGAACTTATTCTTATCCTGAGTCCAAGTTGCAATTGCCTTTGCTGTATCATTGATGTCAGCGTCGGCTTTTGTATCGTACCAATAAAGTGTTACTGAATCCTTGTTATAAGTAAGTCCCTTTGCAAGAGTGTCCACAAAAGTATACTTTGTGAAGTATGATGCCTTTGAGATGATTGCAGGAAGTTTTGATGTAACTCTGTAATCAGCAACGTCACCTTCTGAAACTGAAGCTGTATCCTTAAGTGCATGTCCGTTGTTACCTACTGTGCTGTAATCATCATCGTCAGCTACCTTCTTATCAAGTGTAGGATAATCTGTCTGGTTTTTAGGATAAACATTGATGTCATACATCCAATCCTGTCCGTCAACTGTTGTTGATGGAATTGAAACCATAAACGGATCAGTTGTGTAAGTTACATCTTCAGGAACATATGTTTCAACAACCATGTATAAACCAACTGGAAGCTTATCTACTGAAGTAACACCAGTGCTACTTGTTTCTGTCATGTCCTTGCCTCCATTGGCTTTAATGTAATCTTCAAGTGTATTCTTAGTTGCTGTGTTACTGTTTTCAAGCTTATCTTTTAAGGCATCATTGATTTCGGTTGAAGTATAGTAGTATGTACTATTCTTTGTAAGCTCTGCACTTGCTGTGTCAAGTCCTAAATCTCCAATAAGGTTAGTATCATTGAATCCGTATAAAACCCTTACACCAATTCCATTTGCTGTTGTCTTTGATTCAGTGTAGATGTCTGCTACCTTTAAGTAACTGAACACAACGCCCTGAATTGAATACTTCTGTAAATCTGTTTCTGCTTTTGTGTCACTCTTCAAATCATTATTGAAAACGCTTGTGTCTACTCCTGCCTTTGTTGCTGCTGTGATGTCGTACTTATGAACTGTTAAGCTACCTGTCTTGGTAGTATCAATTGTGTCATAAGTGGCAGTTCCGTAATCGGCTGCTGATACTGCGGGTACCATTGTCATTGTCATCGAAGCTGCTATTGCAATGCTTGTGACAACCTTAGTTAATTTGTTCTTTTTCATTTGTCATCCTCCTAAAATGTTTTATTTATATAAAAAAAAGAAACCGTCCTTCGATTTCTTTTCTTATATCAATGATTGATTGTATGCAAAAAGGAGACAGCCTCTGCCATCTCCTTTTTTGATAATTATATTATATCTTATAAGTATTTACATTTACAGGTTACTTTTGGTTACCTTGTTTTGTCATTTTTCCTAATGTTTTGTTTTTCCTGAACCTGCTCCTTTTTTTTGCCCTGATGTTCAGGCTCTGATATCAGGTCACTACTATTCATGGAAAACAACGGATCTGATTTAAGTTTTTCCATCTTCAACAACTTTCTATAAGACTTGTCTATTATTATGTCAAATCTTTCCCTTGTTATTTCCCTGTAGAACGATTTTCTAACATCAGAAATCATTGGCGTTTCATCTATTATTTTATGAAGCTTGCTAATGTCTATCCTGTCATGCATTCTCTTTAAGGCTGCATTACAGTCTTCATTTTTCAGTGATGAAATGAAATCGTAATAATTAACCTTCTCATTATTCTCTGTCAGCGATGCAAAAGGCATGTTATATACCCTAAGATTCATGTCCTGTTTTGAATTGAGAAATTTCCCAAATGATTCATCACTTGCTCTTGCAAACAGACACGAACCACAATCATATACAGGTGCAAGTTTTGCCTTGTTTTCCTTTATGTTATAAAGATAGCCCCAATTTCCTGCATGTCTGTCAAAATTTCCCAGTACCGCATCAACAATAAATGTGTCCCAGTATCGTTCCTTTGCCTCATCATTTTTCAAAATGCCAAATATCCCCTGTCCTGAATCCATTATTTCCGTAATGTCTTCAAGACTTGGAATCTTTCCACCGGATTTTCCTTCAAGATAACTGTTTTCAAGTCCCTTAAATTCATAAAGTTCATAACCATCACCTGTAAAATCCTTACATGCCACAACAGGATATAGTTTTTCCTTTCCTGACCTGCTTATGTCCGTGTATGTTCCCAGTATTACTTCCTGTGCCTCTATTCCGCACTCCTTGAAAAACTTACATCCAATATATTCAGAAAACACGTTGTTTGAATATGATGTTGCAAGACTGTTTTGCTGAAATTCATTGTACGTTGAAAATTTCAAAAGATACTTCTCACCTTTATATATTATTGTTCGTTTCTTGTCTGCTCCCAAGTAATTGTTGGGAACTGTCAAGGCTTCTTTCGAAAAATCAATTAGCATTTTACCACTCCCTTACATAATAGTAATCACGCAACAATTTAATTTGTTCTTCTGTAAGTACACCGTCACAGCAATTTAGGTCTGCTCTTATGGTATCCTGCCAACAATCCACTATGCTTTCCTTATTATTCACTGATTTAACCATTGATTCAATGTCTTCTTCCAAAAAATCAGGAATGTCAAAATCTAGCTTAAGCTTTTCCATGATAACCACCTTTTCTTGTAAAAAAGGTGACTACCTTGCCAATAGTCACCCATAAATTACAACATATCGTCCACATGGACGAATCCTCCTGAAATAAGTCTGTCTTTAACTTAGACAGCTTTTTTACTAAACATCACCCTTCAACTTCGGGGATTCACAAAAAAAAAATTACATTTACATATTAGCATTTCTTTTTTATTTTTGCAAATTGTTTTTATTTTTTATCAGGTTATGCCAATAATAAGAAGTTGTGACATATATTATTACCGCATGTGACTGTTGCACTTAACATAATTTTATTATAACTTCTCATTATTCTTTATTACAGGTTACTTTTGGTTATTGTTTTTTGATGTTTTGCATGTGCATTATTTTTCTTCTTTTGGGTATTCTTTTAATTTGATGGGTTTTAACGAACATCTATTGTTTCCAGTCATTTTTCCAGACAAATTTAGGACAGCAAAGCTGTCAGAGCTGCTCCTGCTCCGTTAGGAGCATTTATATGAGCAGCTTTCCTTATTTGAGGAAGAGGATTGATTTATCACTAAAGAAAAAATATAAACAAGATAATATAGCAATTGTCAATTTATCTGTCGCAATGCCTTTATTTATGGGATTTTTTCAATTTTTAATGTGTCATTTTTTTGATTATGAGTAATATGTGTATTGCACGTTTTTTTGACCTATTTTTTCATTTAGCGTATTTTTTTGACTATGGATTTCAAAAAAATAAAGCCCTCATGCATTTTTCCCCGGCATTTTGGCTTTCTGTTTTATGTTTCATGTACTAAATTTATTTTCTGTTCTTATCAGACACTAAAAAACACACGACAAACAGACCACTTTCGTGGCCTGTTTAAGCAATTCCGTACATTTCTATTCTTTGTTTCAGTAGCTGATTAATTCTTGCTGCACTCGCTGTTATGTTATTTTCTTTCGAATGAGTTCTGATTGCCCATTCCATGGCTCTGTCAATTCGTGCCTCTGTATAATTCTTAATGTGGTTCTTATAGAGACCAATAACATCATTAATAAATTCTTCAGTAACACCCTTAAGATTATATTTACGAACCATTGCCATGACATGCTGTCTTCTATGTTTTACTCTTCCATTCTTGTCTTCCTTAACATCAAGAGAATATGTATTTCTGTTTCGTCCTATCTTATATTCCTTTACGGTTTCTTCCTGATGCTTTCTTGTTCTTTTTCTTAGTTTAATGTTTATGTTGAAGAACTTCTTCAGACTATGCATATATTCCATGATTCTTCTCTTGGATCTGTTAAGTAGCTTTGAGTACTTTTCATAAAAAGTGTCCTTTTCTATGGAATGAACTGCCTTGGTTCCTGAAGGTGTCACGGCAACACTTGTCTTAACGTAAAAAAGTAACATTAAGTATTTCTCTCTTGACTTTAATTTTTTGAAGTCTTCACACTGGAAAAGCTTCTTATTAAGGTTTATGTAGCCTTCCTTCCACTCGTCTCCAACAATTGTGACTTCATTTAAACTTATCTTGTATTCATGTCTTTTTTTGCGAAGCCCCAGCCTAATTAGTCCCTTATCATTCAATCCATTTAATGCATTATAAAAAGACTGTTTTGACATCATATCAAGGAAGTCAGATGGTCTGACTCCTGACACTGCTCCATTGTCATTTTGGTTCTCGCAAAGCCATAAATACATGTTCATTTCGCAGTTTGTAAGATTATTCAATTTTTCTATTAATTTTATTGGTAATCTCATTTTTCTGTCCTTCGTGTTTCTTGTTTGAAATGGGGCGGTCGGAGTTGAACCGACAATCTCTTACTTTCCACCGTGGTTGTCAATGATTTTATCATTGCTGAGGATTTGAACCTCACACTGTATTCCACATACCCCTAAGTTATTTTTTCTCTTTTAATAAATTAAATTTCTATATGTAATGAACCACATATACCATTGTGTATCTGTCTGTTATTGCTTTTGCTGTTTTTATTAACTGCCCTTTCTTCTAGTTGACTTACTGAATAATCACCATAATTTATATCCGTATTAAATAAAAGCGAAACC
>UMGW01026605.1_pt1 | contig 14372 bp, 6 predicted proteins | sample 1965371 | NCBI WGS metagenome assembly UMGW01 (sample SAMEA4836082, study PRJEB28245) | human gut metagenome | biome: gut microbiome; material: fecal sample | place: Denmark | collected 2008
TTGCGAATGCCGCGTTCGCGCAGCTGCGCGATCGTTTCGCGGGCTTCTTCGCGCACGGGGTCTTCGATCCCGAGGACGCCCGCAATGCGTCCGCCCACGGCCATGTAGAGAATCGACTTCCCTTGGTCGGCAAGCGCCGCCACGGCCGCATCGGCGGGCGTGACGTCGACCCCTTCGTCGTCCTCGACGAAGTGACGGCTCCCGAGCACGACCTTTTCGCCCCGCACCGCGGAGCAGATGCCGTGCGCGGCGATGTAGCGCACTTCGGTGTCGTGCGGCTCGTCGTCGTGAAAGAGCCCTTCGGCGGTGGCGGCACGCACGACCGCGCGCGAGACGGGATGCGGAAAGTGCTCTTCGAGACAGGCCGCAAGGCGCAGAATCGAGTCGCGGTCGTAGTCGGGCGAAAGCGGCACGACGTCCGAAAGAACGGGCGAGGCCGAGGTGAGGGTGCCCGTCTTGTCAAAGACCACCGTGTCGACTTCGGAGAGCGCTTCGAGGAACCGCCCGCCCTTCACAAGCACGCCCTTTTCGGTGCCGGTACGCATGGCGGTGAGAATCGCAAGCGGAGTCGCGAGTCGGAGCGCACACGAGTAGTCGACAAGCAAAACGGAAGCCGTGCGCGTGAGGTCGCGCGTCACGAGGAAAACGAGCCCCGCAAGGAGGAGGTTGTAAGGCACGATTGCGTCGGCAAGACGCTCCGCCTTTCCTTGAATCCCCGCCTTGGCGGCTTCGGAATTTTCGATGAAGCGCACGATCTTCGAGAGACGCGAACGGTCGCCGCGGGCGGTCGGGCGAATGTCGATTTCGCCGTCTTCGACCACGGTCCCCGCAAAGACGCTTCCGCCCGTCGTGCGGTGTACGGGCAGGGGTTCGCCCGTCATCGTCGCCTGATTGACGGCGGCGTCGCCGGCAAGTACCACGCCGTCGACGGGAATGACGGAGCCCGAACGCACGACCACGACATCGTCGTCCGAGAGTTCGGAAAGCGGAATCGAGCGGACTTTGCCTTCGGAGCGGATCCAAACGCGGTCGACCTTGATCGCGAGCTGATCAGCAAGCGACGCGAGCGACTTCTTGCGGGTGTAATTTTCAAGCATCTCGCCGAGACCGAGGAGGAGCACGAGAAGCCCCACCGTGCGGAAGTCGCGGCGCAAAAGCGAAATGAGAATGGCCGCGCCGTCAAGCACTTCGACGTTGAGTCGACCGTGCATAAGCTCCTTCGCGGCGTCGACAAGACGCGGAATCGCGCCGAGCACGGCGTTTGCCGTGTTGACGAGCATCGGGAGCATCGGGCGCAGGAAGACGTAGCGCGCAAGCGGCGCGAAGTCGAGTTCCGCCGAGGCGTCGTTGTCGTCCGCCGCCGTTGCGGGCACCCCCGCGGGCGCGGCGCGAAGAGCCTGAGGCCCGCGAGCGCCGGCACGACCGAGCGGCAACGCGTGCGCGAAGAGCGCCTTGATGCGGTCGATCAATTCGAGAATCGGCATCTGCGCGAAGCCCCGAACGAGCGTCTCGACGAAGCGCCCGATGCGGGTGCGCGCGGGTTGCGGGGCGCCCGCCGACGCAGCGGGTTCGGTGCCCTCGGCCGGAACCCAGCGTTCCGTGCTCGGAAGGGTTTCGCGAACGAGCGTTGCCGCATCGGCGTGAAGGAGCTTGCGGGCGTCGTCGCGCGCTTTTTCGCGCAGCGCCTCGTTGTCCGCGCTCGTGCGCGGCTGACGGCGTCGAACGGGCGGAACGCGCTTCAGGGACTCAAAGTAGAGGTACGTGCGGGTTTTCGCCGCGGCGCTCGAGACCGTGAGGACGACCGAGCCCGTGCGGGCGTTGACGGTAACGCCCGTCACGCCCTCGATGGCGGCCACCTCGTCGGCAAGCAATGCGGCCGACGCACGCGTGAGCGTACTCGTTGTCTTCCAACGTTCGCGCGTGCCGGCCGCATGAACAAGTTCGAAATTCATAATGCACCCGACGCCCGGGGCGCACGCGGCGCTCCGGGCGGAGAAAGTCGGCGGAAAAAGCCGGGGCACGCGCGGGGCGCGCCTCGGGTCTTAGTCGCAGGCGTCAAGAAAAGAGCCGGAAAGAGTCGGAAAGAGCCCGACTCGATCAGCAGGCGGGCGTCGCGGCGGGAGCGGGCTTCGCTTCAACCGTTCCGGTCGCTTCGGGCGCGGCGGCTTCGGCGGCCGCGGCTTCACGCAGTTCCGCGGCTTCGCGGCGTTCCTGGGCCTTCACCTGGGCTTCGGCGACCACGTCGGCGAGATCTTCCTTCACGCCTTCGACGGCGGCAAGCGCCTTTTCGCGCAGCTCCAGGCCGCCCGAGACGAGGTCGGCCGCAAGGGGCTTGATATTCAACTTGCCGCGGGAAATCGCGCAGGCGCCGAGCGCACCGACCACCACGCCGCCGAGGAAGATGAGACCGTATTTCGTCGTTTCGTTCATTTTTTTGTCCTAGCAAGAGTTCAACGCAGAGTGTTCGTTTCGGGAGCGAAAAAGAGAGGGCTCGAACGGAGGGCGAAAAGTCGTCGTTGCCGTCCGGTTGTCTTTTTGTGCGCGAAGTTGCCGACGGTCGGCGTTGACACGTCCGTCGGCTCGCAAAACTCAAGAATCCATTTTAGGGCGTCGCCGTTCGCGGGACACGCCGAAACGGGAAAAAGGACGAAAAAGAACGCAACGGCGCGAAGGATTGCGGAAAAATTTTCGAAAACGGCAAGCGTAAAAACGCGAACGCCCTTTCGACCGACCGCAGTCGGTAAAAGGGCGTTCCATAAAAAAGCGCTCGGGGCGCGTCGCGAGAGCAAAACAGAGCGACGCCCGTCACCGAACGGAGGATGCTCAGTGCACGTCGCGCATGCGAACGAGCTTCGCGAAGGCGGCCTTCATGTCGACGGCCACGAGCGAGCGGCGCATTTCGTAGAGTTCGCGATAGGCGCGCGAGCGTGCGGCGTCGGGCTCGAACGCGCCCGAAGGCGTGATCGCCGCGGCGAGCGCTTCGCGCAGCGGCGCCGGATCCTCCGCTTCGCCGCCGAGGCCGCCCGTCGCCCAGGCGCCGAAGATGCAGTTCGTGAGCACGGCGCCGCCCGGGTTCTTGAAGCGCACGATATTCGCTTCAAGCATGTCGGACTTGATCTGATTCCAGAGGTCGTCGCGCGACCCCCCTTCCGTCACGGTGATGCGGGTGAGGTCGACCCCCGCCTTGCGGTAGTTGTCGGCAAGCCCGATGTAGTCGTACCCGATCGCTTCGAGCACGGCGCGCCACATGACGAACTGATCGTCGTCCATCGTCATGTTGAGGAAGCACCCCGAGGCGTCCTTCTCGTCGCCGTTGCCGCCCGTGAGGTAGGGGAGAAAGAGGACGCCGCGCGAGCCCGCGGGCACTTTCGCAGCGCCTTCGGAGAGTTCGCGGTAGTAGTCGCCGTTCCCTTCTTCGCGGCAGACGTGGTCCTTGAACCAGCGAAGGGCGAGCCCGCCCGTACGCACGAACCCCCAGTAGAAGTACGTGTCGGGAAGGGTCCCCGAATTGAAGACGAGCCCCATGCCGGGCTTCGAGAGTTCGGGAACGATCCCGTCGGTCGAAACGCAGAACATGGCGCAGGTGCCCGCGACGTCCACCCCCTGGTTGGCTTCGAAAATGCCCGAGCCGAGCATCGACTGCATCGTGTCGCCCGCACCGGCGAGAATCGGAATGCCCGCGGGAAGCCCCGTTTCGCGGGCGACGGCTTCGGAAAGCCCCCCGACGCGGTCCCAGGGCTTGAGAATGCGGGGCATGTAGGCGGGATCGATCCCGAGGATTTCGAGCTGCTCGGGCGACCAGCGCTTTTCCTTCACGTCGTAGCCGAGCCCCCAGCCCGACATGGCGCCCCAGTCGATGAAGGCGTCTTCGGCCGCAAGGCCCGCAAGGTGCATGAGGATGTAGGGCGCGTTGTGCACGAACTTCACGCCCTTTTCGCGGAACCCTTCGTGCTCGCGCAGGAACCAGCGCGCGAACATCGCGGGAAACATGGGGCTTGCTTCCGGGTTGCCCGTTTCGCGCCCCCAGATCTCGAGCCCGCGCGCGTTGAGCGCTTCGACGTCGTCGGTCGTGCGGCTGTCGAGGTAGTTGATGTACGGCGTGACGGCACGGCCTTCGCGGTCGATGCCAACGATCCCGCAGATGATCCCGTCGCCCATGACGGAGGCGATCTGCGCGGGATCGCGCCCGGCCGCGCGCAGATCCTCCACGACGCCCTTCATGCACTCGAGCGTCACCGCCACGTAATTGTCCGCATCCATTTCCACCCAGCCCGGATGCGGGTAGCGCAGGGTCGTCGGAAGGCTGCGGGTCGCTACGGGTTGGAAATTGCCGTCATAAACCGCCACCTTGACGCTCTGCGTGCCGGCGTCAAAGCCCATGTACAACTTCTCGTTCTTATCCATTTTGTAAACCCTGGAAAATGAGAGGCCCGGCGGGGTGGTCCCGCGGGTGGAAAGTCCGAATTTTATCAGGCCTTTTGCGCAGAGCGAAGACCTTCTGCGGGCGACTATGGCGCGCGCTCGTCGGGCGAGCCGTCCCGCCTGCGGACGTTCGAACGCAAACCCCGTTGAACTTGCGGGTTTTCAAGGAAAATTCGTACGCTTCCCGAACCCCCTCGGCCCAAGGGCACCCCCGCATGGCCCCTGGCAAACGTCGGGTAAAATAGGGGCCTTTCGAGGGGTGCTTGCCCGCCGAACGTCAGTCGCGGCGGGCTTTCCGGCGTTTTTCGGGGCGGCGGCGTCGAGCGGGCGTCGTGCAAACCCTCGCGGTCGACCCGGAAGCTTTCCAAAACGAGCGCCCGGGTGTGTTTCAAGGTGGTCAAGTGGTAAAGAAGACGAGGGCAGAGGATTACGACGTCGGTTCCATTCGCGTGCTCAAAGGGCTTGAGCCCGTCAAGCAGCGTCCGGGCATGTACACGCTCACCGACAATCCCCTTCACATCGTGCAGGAAGTCATCGACAACGCGAGCGACGAAGTGCTCGCCGGTTTCGGGACTCGGATTTCGGTGACGTTGCGCGCCGACGGCGGCGTGACGGTCGAAGACAACGGGCGAGGCATTCCCACGGGGATGCACCCCGAAGAGCACGCGCCCGTCGTCGAACTCGTTTTCACGCGACTGCATGCGGGCGGGAAGTTCGCCAAGGCGGACGGCTCGGGCCCTTACTCCTTCGCAGGCGGCCTTCACGGCGTGGGCGTCTCGGTGACGAACGCCCTCTCGACGCGACTTGAAGTGACGGTCTGGCGCGACGGGCGCGAGGCGAACCTCGCGTTCGAGGACGGGTTCGTGGTCGAACCGCTCACCGACAAAAAGAGTTCGCGCCCGAAGTCGCAGACGGGTACGCGCGTTACCTGCTGGCCCGACGCCAAGTATTTCGACAGCCCCGTCGTGCCCGAGGCCGCGCTCGTGCGGCTTCTGCGCTCGAAGGCCGTGCTCCTTCCGGGGTGCGAGGTCGTCTATTCGAACGAAAAGACGGGTGAAACCCAAACGTGGAAGTACGAAGGGGGGCTTCGCGAATACCTCCTTTCGGAGTTGCGCGCCGATCCGCTCGTGGAACCCTTCGAGGCGTCGGGCTATGCCGACGAAAATACGGAGGGCTTCGCTCCGGGCGAAGGCGCCACCTGGGTGCTCGCCTGGACGACCGAGGGGCCGCTTACGCGCGAAAGCTACGTGAACCTCATCCCGACCCCGCAGGGCGGCACGCACGAATCGGGCTTGAAGGACGGGCTCTTTCAGGCCGTCAAAACCTTCATGGAAATTCACGGCCTTCAAACGAAGGGCGTGAAGGTGCTCGCCGAAGACGTCTTCGGGCGCGCGAATTTCGTCTTGTCGACGAAGTCGCTCGACCCCCAGTTCCAGGGGCAGACGAAAGAAAAGCTCACGAGCCGCGACGCCCTGAAGCTCGTCTCGAACTTCGTGCGCACGCAGTTCGAATTCTGGTTGAACGACCACATCGAAGACGGCAAAAAGCTCGTCGAACACATCGTGAGCGTCGCGCAGGCGCGTCAGCGTCAGGCCTCGAAATACGAAAAGCGCAAGAGTTCGACCGTGGCGGTGCTGCCCGGGAAACTCACCGACTGCGAAACGGACGACATCACCCGAAACGAACTCTTCATCGTCGAAGGGGACTCGGCCGGGGGCTCCGCCAAGGCGGGTCGCGACAAGGAATTCCAGGCGATTCTTCCCCTGCGCGGGAAGATTCTCAACACGTGGGAAGTCGACTCGGACGAACTCCTCGGCTCCGACACGATCCACGACATTGCGCTTGCGATCGGGGTCGATCCGCACCCGAAAGAGGGCGACCCCGATTTGAAGGGGCTGCGCTACGGGAAGATCTGCATCCTCTCGGACGCGGACGTCGACGGCTCGCACATTCAGGTGCTCCTTCTCACGCTCTTTTACCGGCACTTCCCCAAGTTGATCGAGCTCGGTCACGTCTACGTGGCGATGCCGCCCCTTTACCGCGTCGACGCGCCGAAAAAGGGTCGCAAGAAGGACCGCAAAATTTACTGCCTCGACGATCGGGAGCTCACCCGAACGCTCGACGCGCTCAAAAAGGAAGGCTTCCGCGAGGACGAACTCAAGGTCTCGCGCTTCAAGGGGCTCGGTGAAATGCAGGCCGAACAGCTTGCGGAAACGACGCTCAACCCCGATACGCGCCGACTCCTTCCCGTGTCGCTCGGCGACATGGACGAAGCCGTCACGCGCTCCGTGATGCACCTCCTGATGAGCGGCAATCAGGCCAACGGCCGCCGCGAATGGATGGAAGCCTACGGCGACCGCGCCGAAACCGACGTCTGAGGAATATCGACATGGGCAAGAAGAAAACCATTCCGGTGTACGACTTTACGGGCGACCTCTTCGGCGCGGAGGAGGTGCGGATTCCGTGGAACGACGGCGCGCTCGAAAAACTGAGGGCCGAGCGCCTTGCGGAAGAACGCAAGGCTGAAGAACGCAAGGCGGCCGCCGCGCAAAAGCGCACGCGCCGCGCGAGCGCCGAACGCAAAACCGAAAGCGAAACCGAAAGCGCCCCTGAGGGGCTCCTCTTTGCGGACGTGCTCGACGCGGTCGCGCCCGTGCCGGTGGCTCCGAAGGCCTCTCTCAAGGCCTCTCCGAAGACCGTCGCGAAGGCTCCCGCAAAGACGACGAAGGCGACGCCGAAGACGTCGGACGCTGCCGAAGCACCCGAAGTCCCCGAAGCACCTGAAGCGCCCGAAGTTTCCGACGTCCCCGTCTCCGCCCCTGCCGGCGCGGCCGACATGCCGGACGTCCCGCAGGCGCCCGAGGCCGAGCGCAAGGTTGAAACCGTCGAAGTCGCCGAAAAGTCCGAAGCTCCCGGCGAGCCCGACGATTCCGACGGCGACCTCCCGGGCGACTCCCCCGTCGCGCAGGCGATGACGGGCGACACGGAAGAAAACGGCGCGCTGACGCTTGCGCGCTACGCTTCGCGCGCCTATCTCGAATACGCGATGTCGGTTGTGAAGAGCCGTGCGCTCCCCGAAGTCTCCGACGGGCAAAAGCCCGTGCAGCGCCGCATTCTGATCGACATGGACCGCATGGGGCTCCGTTACGAAAATCGCCCCGTGAAGTCCGCCCGCGTCGTGGGCGACGTGCTCGGCAAATACCATCCGCACGGCGACCAGTCGGTCTACGGCGCGATGGTGCGCATGGCGCAGAACTTCTCGCTTCGCTATCCGCTCGTCGCGGGCGAAGGGAATTTCGGTTCGCGCGACGGCGACTCGCAGGCCGCCATGCGTTACACCGAAGCGCGCCTCATGCCGATCGCGGCCCTGCTCCTCGACGAAGTGGACAAAGGGGCGGTCGACTTCGTGCCGAATTACGACGGGAATTTCACGGAACCCGTGGAGCTTCCCGCGCAGCTCCCCTTCGTCCTTTTGAACGGCTCCTCGGGTATCGCCGTCGGTATGGCAACCGAAATCCCCTCGCACAACCTGACCGAGGTGGCCGCGGCCTGCACGCTCCTTCTTGAAAAGCCCGAAGCGACGCTCGACGAAGTGCTCGCCCTCATGCCCGGGCCCGACTTCCCGTGCGGCGGTCAGATCATCTCCTCGCGCGACGAAATCCGTCAGGTCTACCGCACGGGTCGAGGCCGTCTGCGCGTTCGCGCGCGCTACCACTTCGAAGAACTCGCCCGCGGTCAGTGGCAGCTCGTCGTCGACGAATTGCCGCCCGCGTGCTCGTCGAAGCTCGTTCTCGACAAAATCGAGCAGATCACGAACCCGAAGGTGAGGAAAGACAAGAAGTCGCTTACCGCCAAGCAGCAGCAAGCCAAAGGGGCGATGCTCGCCGTGCTCGAGCGCGTGCGCGACGAGTCCGGGAAAGACGTGCCCGTGCGCCTTGTGTTCGAACCCAAGTCGAGCCGCATCGACCGCGAAGAATTCGTTCAGACGCTTCTCGTTCAGACCGAACTCGAGGCGAACGTTCCCGTCAACCTCGTCATGCTCGGCATCGACGGGAAGCCCCGCCAGAAGGGGCTCCTCGAAATCATTGCCGAGTGGCTCGACTTCCGTTTGAAGACCGTGCGCCGTCGCACGAGCGCCCGCCTTGAGAAGGTGAACGACCGCATTCACGTGCTCGAAGGCCGCTCGATCGCGCTTTTGAACCTCGATCGGGTGATCGAAATCATCCGCAACCACGACGAGCCCAAAGAAGCGCTCATGACGGAGTTTTCGCTCACGGCCCGTCAGGCGGAAGACATTCTCGAAATTCGTCTGCGTCAATTGGCGCGCCTCGCGGCGATTGCGATCGAACGGGAGCTCGCAGAACTCACGAAGGAACGCGCCTCTCTCGAGCGCCTCCTCTCGAGCGAAAGCGCCTTGAAGCGCGCGGTCGCGAAAGAAATCGACGCCGCCGCGAAGAAGTTCGGCGACGCGCGCCGCACCGTGATCGAAGAAGCGGCCGTGGCCGCCGCCGAGCCCGCCGTGGCCGACGAACCCGTCACGGTGGTCGTCTCGAAGAAGGGCTTCGTGCGCGCCCGCACCGGGCACGGTCACGACGGCTCGCTCATGAGCTTCAAGATGGGGGACGGCTTCTTGACGCAAGTCGAATGCCGTTCGGTCGACACGCTCGTCGTCGTCGACGACAAGGGGCGCGTTTACAACGTTCCCGTCGCAAGCCTTCCGGGCGGACGCGGGGACGGCTCTCCGCTCTCGGCCTTCATCGAAATGGAGCGCGGCAGCGAAGCGGTCGGGTTCCTCGCGGGGCCGCCCGATACGGGCGTCCTTTTCGGGACGAGCGACGGGATGGGGCTCGTGTGCACCCTCGGCGACCTCTCGACCCGCATGAAGGCGGGCCGCACCTTCCTCAAGGTGGCTGCGGGCGAACGGGCGCTTCCGCCCGTCGTGACGACGGGTCGCACGCACGCGGCCTGCCTCTCGGCGCTCGGTCGCATTCTCATCTTCCCGCTCGAAGAAATCCGACGCCTGAGCGCGGGCGGCGTGGGCGTTTCGCTCATGCAACTTCTTGCGAGCGAAAAGCTCGTCGACCTGAAGGCGGTCGACGCCCGAGGGGTCGTCGTGACGGGCACGGGCCGAGGCTCGAAGCCGCGCGAAGTGCTCCTTGCGAAGAAGTCGTTCGAAGACCATCTCCTGCACCGCGCCCGTCGCGGGAAGCAGCTCGCCGCAGCCTGGCGCGCCGAGCACCTGGAGGCGCTTCCGTTGACGGAGGGCAACGCGGAGTCGGACGCGGGCGGCTCGTCGCTTGTCATCGAAGTGCTTGAGGAAGAAAAGAAACTCCTCTGACCTCCCCGAAACGACAATCGAAACGAAATTCGAAACGAAAAATGCGCCGGGACCGACCTCCCCGGCGCATCGCACAACCTGAAAAAACCGACAAAACCGAACGCATTCCACGAAACCCTACATGTCGAACTCCAACTCGAACCCGATCGGCGCCGCTCCCGAGGCGGCGCCCAAAACGCTGCGCGAGCGCGGGATTCTCTACTTCAAGAGTCTCTCCGCCCGACTGCTTTTGCTGACGCTCCTCTGGGTGAGCTTCATCGTCACGTCGATTGCGTACACGATGATGCTCAACTGGCAACTCGAAGCGAGCGCCGCCGCGAAAGCGGCGACGGGCGAGCTGCGTTACCACGCCTTCCGCGCGGCGCTCGTCGCGCAGCCCTCGTACGACGATGCGGCTTTCACGGAAGAGCTTCGCGTCTCGGACCGTCAGTACGAACTTCTGAAGGCGGGCGACCCGTGGCTGCCGCTCGCCATTCCCGAAGATCCCGAGATCCGGAAGGGGTTCGAGGAACTCGAAACCTCCTGGCGCACCGTGATCGTGCCCGTCGTGCGCGAAGCGCGCGAATTCCGTCGGCCCGTCCCGATGCAGCTCGTTGAAAGCTACGCGCGGGACGTTTCGCACCTCGTCGCGCAAATCGACGACTACCGCGAAGGCTACCTCTGGCAGTTGCGCTACTTGCAGATCCTTCTGATCGTCCTTGCGATCGGGAGCCTCTTTACGATCATGTTCTTGCTGCTGCGCTGGGTGATCCGCCCGGTCGAACGCCTGGGCGACGGGATCAAGCGGCTTTCGAGCGGCGACCTCAAAGCGCGCATCGACGTCGGGGGCGAAGACGAAATCGGGCGCATCGCGCGCGGGTTCAATCACATGGCCGACCGCCTCGAAGACCTCTACACGAACTTGGAGCAGAAGGTCGCGGAAAAGACCGTCACGGTCGAAGAAAAGAACCGCCACCTCGCGCAGCTCTACGAGATCACGTCCTTCTTCTCGCAGCAGCGTCCCCTTGAAGAGCTTACCGACGGTTTTGTCGAGCGCATCATCCGCTACACCGAAGCGGACGCGTGCCTCGTGAACCTCATCGACGTCCGAAGCGACCGCGTGCACCTCGCGAGCTCCTACGGCGTCTCGCCCGAGTACCTTCAGAAGTACGTAGAGTTGAATTATTCCGATTCGACGATCGACGAGGTGCTTGAGAAAAACTACCCGATCCGGCTGCACCTTCAGACGTCCGAGGACGAACACTGGCAGCGTCTCGCCGAGCAGGGGTTCCGCACGGCCTACTGCTTCCAGGTCCGAAGCAGCACGAGCGACGTCGGCATTTATACGCTCCTCTTCAGGAACGAACCGGAACTTGCAAGCCAGCTCGTGCAATTGCTCGAGAGCCTCGCGACGCACTTGGGTGTCGCGATTGCGAACCGGCGCCTGATCGAGCGCGACCGTCAGTTCGCGGTCGTGCAGGAGCGTCAGCTCCTCGCGCAGGGTCTGCACGACTCTATCGCGCAGGCCTTGAGCTTCTTGAACCTCCAGGTGCAGTTCCTTGGCGACGCGATCGCGAAAAAGGACGATCAGCTCCGCGACGAATCCCTGAACGCGATCCGCACGGGCGTGCAGGAGTGCTACGAAGACGTGCGCGAACTGCTCCTCAACTTCCGCGAACGCATCCACAAGGAGGGCTTCGTCGAGGGGGTTCGCACGGTGATCGAACGCTTCGAAGGGCAGTCGCACGTTTCGGCGCGCCTTTCCGTCAACGGTCAGGGGGCGGAACTCACCGAGCGGCAGAAGCTCCAGGCGATTTTCATCATTCAGGAGGCGCTCTCCAATGTGCGCAAGCACGCTCAGGCCGAAACGGTCGATGTCCGAATCGAAAACGGCGGCGACCTGACGGTGAGCATCACGGACGACGGCGTCGGGATCGACGACGAGCTCGTCCAAAAGCGCAAGGGCCAGCACGTGGGCCTTGCGATCATGAAGGAGCGCGCCTCCCGGATCGGCGCCACCGTCAAGGTGGAAAAGGCAAGCCCCATCGGCGGCACCCGCGTCACGCTCTTTTTGCCGGCTTCGGCCCGACACGAAGAAGCGTGATGCGCCGGCTCGGCGCTTGACGCACGCATCTCTTGAAAAGCCTCGGTGCCCGTTCGGGCGCCGGGGCTTTTTCAGCTTTGGTCGGGGCGTTCCCTTCTCGGTCTGCGTCAGTCCCTCTTCAGAACGCCCGCCATCACCCCCTTGAACCAAAGGAATTCCGGGTCGCGCGAAAGCCTCCGGTGCCAGATCGCACGCACCTTGTAGTCCCGGCGCCCGAGGGGCGGAATCGGGAGAATCGCGCAGTTCGAAAAACGGCGCAGCGCCGCTTCGGCCGTTCGCTGCGCAACCGAGAGGAGCGCGTCCGAGCGCGAGAGGAGTTCCAGGGCCGAGAGGAAATACGGAACGCTCGGCACGTCGGGCGTGCAGCAGGCGTGATAGAACGGCGCGAAGTCGGACTCGTCGTCTTCGTCGAAGGGGCGCGCGACGGCCGAGGAAACGCGGATTTTCGGGTAGGCCTCCAGGTCTCCGAGCGTCAGCTCCCGCTCGCGCGCGAGATCGAGCAACGGGTGTTCGCGCCGCACCATCGCGACGATGTTGTTCGTCGAAAGGACCGCGGACTCGAAGTGCGGCGGCAACACCTCCTGCGGATAAAAGGCGATGTCGAGCTTTCCGCTTTGAAGGAGTTCGAAGAGTCGCTCGGGCTCGAAGTGTTCGATCGAAACCGAGACGCGGGGCGCGATGGTATTCAATCGTTCGATCACGGGAAGGCAGAAGGCGTACGTTGCGTTTTCGCCCGCTCCGATCGTGAAGTGTCGCGCAAGCGTGAGGGGCTCGGGCGCTCCGGGCGGCGCCAACTCGCGGGTCACGAGCCGCAGGCGGCGTATGGCGGTCGCAAGGCGCCTCGCCTCGGGCGTCGGTACGAGGTTGGGGTTCGAACGCACGAAGAGGGGTTCGCCCGCGGCGGCGCGCAGCCGCGCAAGCGTCCGACTCGCACTCGCCCGCGTAAGACCGAATTCGTCGGCCGCATCTTTGAGCGATTCCAGCCGCACGAGCGCTTCGAGAAAGAGGAGATCGTTGAGCGAAAGTCGAAGCAGACTTTCGGTCGAAGTCGTCGCGGCGTGCATGAGATCGTCCTCGTGAGGGTGGTCCGGCGGGCGGAAAAAGGTGAAAGCTCCGGGAGCGGCCCCGGGGATGCGCGCGGTCATGATACCGACTTTGAAACCCGCATCACAACGCCGACGCACGGATCCGAAAGGCCGAAAAAGCCGAGCAATGCCGAAGAAAGCGCTTCGACCTCGGCCGAACGCAAAAAAGCGGAGAGATCCCGTCGGACCTCTCCGCGCACGGGAGGGTGTCAAAGAGTGCTGTTCGCTCTCAATCCCTTCCCGAACGACGCGATCGCAGCCGGTGATCGCGTCGGGTTTCGTCGGTCAACGCGACTCAGACGTCGGCGTTTTCCTTACGTTCCTGAGCACCCTTGTAGGCTTCGCCCTGAACGAGCACGTCGTCCATCGCGGCAATGCGTTCGTCGCCCGAGTACGTGTAGAGCCACAGGTCGTAGTTGGCGCCCGCAAGCATGTTGAGCGTCAAGGGCTTCATCTTGAAGGAAAGAACGAGGTCCGTCTTCCCGTCGCCGTCCACGTCGCGCGCTTCGTGCTTGACGGGCTGAGCGAGCTGCGAGATCACGCCCGTGTTGCCGACCGAGGCACGACCCACGCCCGCGTAGGTGCGCTTCAGGTCGATCTTGGTCGCGTCAAGATCCTTGTCGGAGTAGAGAACGATGTCAACCGTCTTTTCCGACTTCGGGTCGATCGTGTCGGCGAGCACGTTCATCTTGTGCGGCATCAGCTCGGCGGTTTCTTCGACCATGGCGGCGCGGGCTTCGTCAAAGACCGCGACGTTGTAGTCGTGCAGATAGGCACGGGCCTTTTCGGGCGAAACCGCAAAGAGGGCCGCGGCGCGCGCTTCGACCGCAGGACGTTCGGCGGCCTGCTTGGCTTCGAGTTCGCGGACGGCTTCCTGGCTGTCCTTGAATTCGTCACGCAGGTAGTCGACCGCGTTGGCGTGCGTCACGAAGGACCACACGGGCCAGTCGGCGTCGTAGGAGAAGTGTTCGGGCGTGCCCTTGAACTGTTCGGCCGTGGCGGTCTGCCAATCGAGGAAGGCGGCGCCTTCGGCGGGGCCGGCGAGCGGGTAGAGCGGCACGTACGGCGTTTCGCACGGACGTGCATGAGCGCGCCAGGCCTGCGTCAGGAGCGGGTTCTTGTTCATGACGAAGACGGCGGATTCGTGCGTCGTGGCGCGGCAGATGCCGAGGCTGCGATGGTGGTACCAGCCCGGGTCGTCGCCGATGACGGATTCGTGCGTGCGCAGGAGGTCCTTCACGTCTTCAACGCCGAACTTCTTCGAGGGCGTGGCGCTGTAGGGGAACTGTTCGGGGTCGGTGATCTTCACGCCGAGGATCTTTTCCCAGGCGAGCGTGTTGCGCGACTGGTTGTAGTCGGCCGAACGGCGTTCCGCGGGAGCGACGGCCGTGCGGAAGTTGAAGTCGTTGTAGACCCCCTTCTTGGCGGGCTTGTAGCGACCCTG
>UMGW01005961.1_pt1 | contig 14274 bp, 14 predicted proteins | sample 1965371 | NCBI WGS metagenome assembly UMGW01 (sample SAMEA4836082, study PRJEB28245) | human gut metagenome | biome: gut microbiome; material: fecal sample | place: Denmark | collected 2008
AATAATGTTTCACAAACCTTTTAATGTACATGAGTAAACCTCCCTTCCTTTTTGTTTAATATACACTATAATACCTCCCTTTCTTTTTTTAATTATTTTATCTTCTTCCCCCATATCCTGCTAGATGATATTGTTTCTAATTTTACCAAATATTTTTTATCACAAAAAAAATGTCCGATGAAAATCAGACATTTTTACTCTCTTTTCTGTATTCCGAAGGCATACACCCATGCTCCCGTGCAAATACTTTTGCAAAATAATGAAAATTATCATATCCAAGTTCTACGGCAATCCTTGTAATGCTATTCTTTCCCTCCTCTATCCATTCCGCCGCAGTCTTCATTTTCCTTTGTATCACATATTGGTGAAATGTTTCCCCCGTCATCTCCTTAAACCTTGTACTAAAATAACTCCTGCTCATCCCTATCCGTTCTGCCACGTCTTCAGATCGAAGATTCTCCCCGATATGTCCATCCACATACTTGATAACCGCTGCAAAAGCACTGATATCATTTTTCTGTGATGAGCTAAGACTCTCTTCATAAATATGTTCCCTCCAGCGGTGCACCCAGTCCAGCATCTCTTCAACCGTATCCATCGATGGAAATTCCCCTTCTCCATCTGACAGGAGCTGAATATTATGAAAACTCTTAACAAAAATCCTCTCCGCACTCCGCAGACTGATTTCTTTTGTTTTCTGACAGAGATCTTCAAATTCTTTCTCACTGAAAATCCATCTGGTGTGCATCCATCTTCTGTTCAGTTCTTCAACTTTTTCCTGTTTTTCCTCCTCAACTTTTTCCTGTTTTTCCTCTTCTGCATGTCCATCTCTGCATGTCTGCATGTACTTTGCTCTGACCCGTTCCAGTATCGTTCCACACTCTTCCGGGGAAAAACTGATCTTTGAGATATAGTCTAACGCACCCATACGGATTGCCGTCTGTGCATAACTGAAACTCTCATATACAGAAAGAATTACAAATTTAATTTCCGGAAATTCCTCTCCGCACATCTGCATAAGTTCCAGTCCATCAATTTCCGGCATATCTATATCGGTAAATACAATATCCACCGGATGATTTCGGAGAAATTCAAGGGCTTTTCTCCCATTCTGTACATCTCCCACTACCTCGAATCCATACTTTTTCCAGTCCATAATAGCAACCAGACCTTTTCTGGCAAGTTTGTCGTCATCTACAATCAATACGTTCATCTGTCTGTCCCACCTTATTTTCTTCCAATGTAACCTCTTTGTCTTTCTCTTTTTTTTCTTCCGGTTCCCGGACAGGAAGAAGGATCGTAATTTTGGTTCCGAACCCTTTTTTGCTGTTTACAAACAAACTCGTCTGTCCATCATAAAATGATTCCAGCATAGCCTTGACGTAGCGCAGTCCGATACCTCTGTTCTCATTCTTCCAGTATCCCCAGTCATAATCAAACGGCTGGTTGATCTCATCAATCTCCTCCTGATTCAGTCCCTTTCCGCTGTCAGAGATAGTTACAACAGCAAGATGCCTTGCCACATCTTCAAACACCTGGATGCTGATCTTCTCATCATCCCCAAGACCATAGCGGATCGCGTTCTCCACAAGTGGCTGAAAAAGCATACGGACCGTTGGCTGGTCAAGATAACTGCCATCTTCTATATTCATCTCAATAATAAAATCATACCGCATCTGCTGAAGTGCAATATATTCCTTTACAATCTCCAACTCCATCCGCAACGTTGTCTGGCGGCCTTCTTTGCCCAGATTATAGGAAAGAAGCTTCTTTAGTCTCTGTACAAACTCACTGATCTCTCTTTGGTGACTCATTTGTGCCATCCACTGAATCGAATTCAGTGTATTGAGAAGGAAATGAGGATTAATTTGATAGAGAAGTTTCTCAAACTCTATCTTCTGTATGCTTTTTTCCTTTTCTACCATATTGCTGATAAGATTCTCAATCTGTCTCTTCATCTGTTCTACTTCCCTCATCAGGCTGTCAAACTCTGCAATGTCCGACTCTTCATGTACTGCCTGAAGAGCGCCATCCCCAATCTGCACCATCTGTCTGCGGAATTGACTCAGTGGTCGGCAGATCATACGATAAAGATAGAGGACAGACATGGAAAAGAGCAGAAACGTTACAACTATGATGAGTGTCATCATCATTCTCCACTGGTTACTCTTCTTGTGATATATATTGTCCGGCAGTGCCACTGCATTAATGTATCCCATCTGACTCCGGTATGCCATGATCTTATAGCCCTCTCTCGTCTGGACTTCATACTCCCCCTTTGAGAGTGATGCAGAAAACAGTTTCTGTCCATGTATAATGACAGGATTTACGCTGTATTGTGCAACCCCTCTCTCATCCGTCTGAATATAAGTGTAGGGATATCCTTCCTTATTTATTTCTTCCGGGGTCTTCATATCAGCCTCTATTTCTGCGTAGATTTCCAGTTTTTTCCCATTGCCAAAAACTACTTCCCTCATGACGGAAAAAACTGTTTTCTCACTACTCCCAAGAAAAGACGCATGGGCTGCCTGCATAACATTTCCCGCACACTTCACAACCTTAGGCAATGCGTTCTGTCTTCCGTCCAGTGTTCTGACATTCATACCGCTGATAAGTTCCTTTTTCTCTTCCTTGTCATAATAGGTAGCGCCTACCAGTTTTGTGTTGACATATCCTAATCCCGAAAGTTCTTGTCTAAGGGATCTCTGTTCAACAAACCTGTCAAAATTATCCACAGCATCAAGATAACTGTCCGTTACGTTTCCGATCAGACCGCCCGGTCCCATATAGTTCACAATACTGATCATATCATAATAGGCTTCATCCGTATTCTTCGTAATCTGATCCAGATACATTTTCATGTTATCCTCTATACTGTCATTCTGTATCATTCTCAGTTCCATATAGGATACAATTACCGCAGCCAGAAGGCTTGTCATCGCACACATCGTCAATATGCCAAGCATTTTTGCCTTCAATGTTTTCTTCTTTTTTTTCCGAGCTATCCCCATATACCTGTTTCTCTCCTCAACTGCATCACTAAAAAAGACTGCGCATCGGCAATATCCCGCCAACGCGCAGTTTGTATTCTCTGTATACAAAACTCCTGACAAACGCCTGTCATCAGATATCCGTGACAATTGTCGAATTTTATATAGTATATCACACGGTCTGAATAATGTAAAGCAGCTGTCCTTCTGACAGCAGTAGAAGGAGAACTAGCATGAGCAAATATATTCCCGGTAATCAAAAACATCTTACTCTCGAAGATTGCAAATACAAAGAATGTCTTTCACAGTCCAGGGCCGGTATAAACATAACCAGACACGAACTGCATCAGGAAGATATGGTCATCACGCCCCTGATTTTTCAGGGCCAGTCTCCATATCAGATTATAACGAATCATCCAGAACTCGATAGGTCCGTGAGAACTCTATATTCTTACCTTGATAAAGGAATCCTGACATTCTTCTTAACCCGTGAAAAACTGTTTCTTGCATTCATTATGAACAGATGCACCAAAGGTGCCGTAAAACTTGTTTTTAACAAGTTGGAACACCAGCTTGGCACATATGATTTTTTAACCTTATTCAACACGATTCTTACGGATCGCGGATCCGAATTCGGAGATCCGGAGTCTCTCGAAAACGGCATTAATGGCATTATGCGGTCAAGCATCTATTACTGTGATCCGATGAGAAGTAGTCAAAAAGGCGGCATCGAACAGACACATACCATGCTTCGAATGATTCTTCCTAAAAAGACTAGCTTTGAATATCTCACACAATTGGATTTAAGAACTATCGTAGACCACATAAATTCAACCCCAAGAGAAAGCCTTGGTGGTCGAACACCGTATGATGTAGCACTTGCTGTCCTTGGTTTCATACAATGCCTCTCCAATATTCTCAATCAATGTCACATCCGCCGGCAGCTACTTTATATCTGCGTCTACAAATATCTGCATTCTTATATCCAGCTAAAATCGCCACCTGTCACAGCAAGCGATAACAGCTTATCCATCTTCTCTACCTCTTCAATGCCTCTAACCATCTGAATAAGCTTCGCAGATTCTACAACTTTTGGCATCTCCTCATCAGGTCCTATCTCCATATCTACCTCTTCTCCACAGTATGGACATACCAATGTTGGTGCAATTTTTAAATCCAGAAACCTGCTTCCACACTCTTTACACTCATAATAACCGCACTGCTCTGTGCCATCCGGTACATAATACATATATAATTTCCTGCCTTTCATTTTTTAGTGTTATTTCCATGTCTTCCATACATCCGGCCGGTACCCGATTGTTGACTGCCTGCCGTTTCTAACCACCGGTGTCTTAATCACCTGCGGTTTTTCAAGCACTTTATCCAGCTTGTCCTCATCTGCTATGTACTTTATAAGTGCCAGCAAATCCTTATCTTTGCCATCCCAGTTAATCATATTGTCAAGACCGCCATTCACCTGAGCGACAGAATTAAATTCGCCCTTGCTCATGCCTTTTTCCTTCATATCGATAAACTGAAACTTTATCCCACGCTCCTTGAAAAATCGCTGAGCTTTCTTTGTGTCATTGCATTTTTTTGTTCCGAAAATTTGTATGTTCATGCTATTTGCTGTCCTTGGTTTCATACAACGCCTCTCCAATCTTCTCAATCAGTGTCACATCCGCCGGCAGCCACTACACGTATTGTTTTCATATTGCCTTAAGCTCCTGTGTATTATTTTGTATGCTTTGTTGTAAATTGCTCTGCAGATATCGAAGCAGATCCTCTCTTACAGGATGGCGCATCTTCATCTCAAACTTGGTGGAATACCATTTTTCTCCAGCTCCTTAAGCGTCTGGAGCAACAGCATACTGCCTCCCAAAGCTCATTCCATCCGGCATAGCCCATCGATACAAAGTATCTAAACCATATGCGCCATGCATCATAAAACAAGCTGTCTTTGTTCTCCTCAGCCAATGTTACCAGGTCAGCACACCTTACTACATAGTCCTTATCCTGTGTGAAACGACCTGTTAATATGCCATTTTTGTATAGCTCATATAGATTTTCAAGGGCAGCCTTTGCTGTAGTCATGTCAAAATTGCAGGCGCCACTTTCGTTGATTTTATTGAATTTAAGGCACTCCCTATAGTTTTTTTCTATAACGTTATCTGATACTTTATTTTCCATATTATCACATTCATCCCTTTAGTACCATCTCATGCCACTCTTCTCCACCCCAGGTAGAGTCAGCAATTCCCAGATCCTGCAATCCAAACTTCTTATACATCTCCACCTTCTGCTCTAAGCATGTCAGAAACAGCTTTTTTCGTCCGTTTGCCTTTTCACGTCGGCTGTAGCGGTACACGAGCTCTCTGGCAAGGCCCTGTCCACGATACTCCGGAAGCACGTCAAGGCCCAGAAGCATCACATTTTTACCGTTTTCATCACATAAATCGATGTCCGTGAAGAACTCATCCCTGAACTTTTCCTCGTCTGTTGCCACACCATTTAAAAAGCCTGCCAGCTTACCGGTTGATTTGTCAATTGCCACGAGAAATAGCTGTGGTACCTTTGCAATTCTCTCTGTCATTGCCTTTGGAGAACATGCCTCATTCGGTGGGAAGCATATCTGCTCAATTGCTATTGCCTGTTCTACCTCGTCTGGGTGTATACTTCTAAATTCAAAATTGTCTGTCATTTTTTTATACCTCATTCTTCTGTTTATCATATGTTAAGATTTTTTTGTTACCGGCCACTCTCAGGCGTGAACCGTAAAATTTTTTGTATATGTATATAATACGTGTTTTTGCTGATATAATCAATAATCCCCAAAAAATACCAAAATCAGCCACAAAAGCATTTTACTGCTTTTATGACTGATTTACGTTGAAACCTGACAAAAACCTCCAATTATTTTTATCTACTTTTCACCTATTCCACATTCTTTAGTGCCATGTCCATCGGGATTCTCTTTATTCTACTGAAATCAAATACAGTCACTATCAGGTATCCGATAAGCACAAATGCAAACATCTTTACATATCCGACAGGTGTCATATGGAATGAAAACCATCCGCTGAAGGTCTGAAGCATTATGCGCCATACAATGTCCATCACCTTTGCACCAAGCACTACGCTGATAATATCTGATATAACCACCACGATGGATGTTGAGACCAGATAAAGACTTGCAATTTCTCTGTTGTCGTAGCCTAAAATCTTGGTCATAGATATGGCTGTCTCATTTTTCTCGATGATGAGCTTCGTGAGCAGATATATCATGACGGCTGAGAGCAGTATGCAAAGCACCTGGAAGTACTGCATGTATGAGCCCATGGAGTGGTCGAGCTGGTCTGCCATTTTGGTGATGTCGCGTATCGTGATTATTGTCGCGATATTGCTCTCATCGATATCCTTTATCTTTGTATCCGACAAAAATCCGCTGAATCTGCCATCTGCAAAATCAAAGGTATCCGCGAAATGCTCTATCGGCATAAACACCGCGATGCTCTGGGATTTATCGTAGGTTCCCTTCACCTTGAATTTGTACGTTTTTTTCTCGTACTGTGCATCAAGCTTTATTGTATCGCCAGGTTTTATACTATATTTGTCTGCAAATGAATCCGATATGTACACCCCGTTATCCTTAAGCGAATCCATGTCCTTAAGCTTTACATATGCACTGTCTGTTTCCACTCCGTAGACAGACACCTCCTCGTCAAACTCATCTGTTCTCCTTAAGAGCGATGTCATGTCAAATTTCTCTGCATCACTGTTGTCGGTCTCAAGCACGTTTCCGTCTGCATCGACATAGGATTTGAGTACGTACTGGTATTTTGCAAACATCATACTGTCGGTATTTTTCTTGTAATAATCAAGTGTATCCGGCATGCCGACTGCCATCGCGAGCATTACCATGATGAAAAATATTCCCACAAAAAGTATCAGATAGTTTGCAATATTCTGGAACATGATTCGCAGTCTAAAACGGCTCATGAAGCTCCAGCGCGGAAGCTTCATTGCTTTTTTGCGCTTTGTTTTCTTAAGGTCATGACGCAGAAACTGAAGCGGTGTGTGCTGCATCATGCGAATTATTACGATAAGATTTACCGCCAGCATGATAATCACCGGAGCAAGCGTTGTTTTTATGAATGCGCCCGGATTCCAGATTGTGTGATATGTCGGCAGGCTGTAGCTGTTGTAATACATGCCCACAACCACATCCTTGAATACCGTATAGCCCAGTATATTTCCTACTACTGCTGCCAGAAATGTCACAATGACAGGCATTGAAAGGTAATGCCTAATAAGCTCTCCCTTTGTGTAGCCCGACGCGCGAAGCGTGCCTATCGCTGATGATTCATTTGCTATCGTATTGCTTATGGTCACTGCAAAAATGAATGCGATTATCACGATAAGAATGTCTAAAAGCACTCCTCCCATGGCCTTGTCTGAGCCCATATCGTCCGTGGCAAAATTGATTGCCGGATTTGAGTAGCGCGGTGTGTAGTCCTCCACCTCATTGCCCGTTGCCATAACCTGTGACACCATCGCCTCCAGAAAGTCATCTGATTTTTCCTTCTGTTCTATATCGTCCGCCGGCTCATCCTCGTATTTCCATGCATATGCATAGTGAATGCTCTTGTCCAGGCGGTCAAAGCCCTCCTTTGTCACCATTGCCACGTCAAACTTTATCGCATCAAACATCATATCGGTCTTCTTTTCATGCAGTGTGGAGTAATTGACATATGCGATAAGGCCCGATACCTTGAATTCTTTTCCGCTGACCTTTATTGTGTCACCGACCTTCATCCCCACGTTGTCTGCATGCATTCTGTCCACAGCGATTTCGTTCTCATTTTGTGGAAAAGAGCCCTCGATGAGACATGCGAGGTTAATATCCTCGGTCTTTGTGTATACACGGATGGTTCCGTCCTTTTTGCCGTCTGCGTCGTAGTCCTCAGTCTCATTGCGATAGAAATTCTCGTAGAGCGTGACAGGAGTTTTGCTGCTATCGCTGGCTTTTTCGTCTGGAGCTGTTTTTACCTCACCTGACTCGATAGCCGTAACAAGCTCGCTGTCAGCCTTATCCTTAAGCTCAAAATGTCCATCCTCCTGCTTGTATTTACTTACCCCCTCATCCGCAGAGGTAAGCATACTATCGTTTGCCACATACATTCCGGATACAAAGCCGATTGTCAGCACGAGGAAAAGAAATACAACAAGATATTTCTTCCAGTCACCGATAATTTCCTTTGGTATACGCTTTATCAGAGGATTTTTTATCTTTTTCCTGCTCATAGGTCAAATCCTCCTTACCACTCAAGCTCTTCGGCCGAAACCTTATTTGTATTGATATCGTTGTGGCGCACGGCTCCGTCCCTAAGCTTTATCACATGGTCTGCCATGTTTTTGATGGCCTCATTGTGTGTGACCATGATTATGGTGTTTCCGTACTTTTTGTTGACATCCTCTATGAGCTTCAAAATCTCCTTTGAGGTGTTGTAATCAAGCGCTCCTGTTGGCTCGTCGCAGAGCAGTATATCCGGATTTTTCACGATTGCACGCCCTATTGACACACGCTGCTGCTGTCCACCGGATAGCTGATTTGGAAGCTTATAGCGGTGCTCGTAAAGCCCCAGCGTGTGAAGCAGCTCATCGATATCCAGTGCGTTGTCAGACAGATAAGCTCCCACCTCGATATTTTCCTTTACATTCAGGTTGGCAATCAGGTTGTACATCTGAAATACATATCCCAGGTGCTTTCTGCGGTACTGTGTGAGCATTTTCTCGCCCATATCCTTCAGCTTGTCGCCATTTATGCTGATATATCCGGAATCGGCGCTGTCGATGCCTCCGATGATATTGAGCAGTGTAGACTTTCCGGAGCCTGACGGTCCGAGCAGCACACAGAACTCACCCTTTGCCACAGAAAAATTCATGCCTCGCAGCACCTCCTGGCGCGTCTCGCCGCTTCCGAAGCCCTTTTTCAAATCCACTATTTCTAAGAACTTTCTCTCTTCTTCTGACATATGATATCCTCTCTTTCAACATTTCGAATTACATTTACCTTATATAAGGTTATACCTTTAAAAACAATTACCAGTCAGATTGTACTTACTGTAGTTACCTGTCATTTATGTACGTTAGTGCTGTCTAACTTTATGTAATAAGAGTAACGCTATTCTGCCTTTGTTGTCAATAAAAATTTTATAATCAGCTTGGTAATTGATTAATACAATGACTTTTGTCCACCTTATCATTTTATTTTCTGACCGGATTAACAGCTTCAAGGCGTATGCATAATATAAATTAAATCTGTTTTTACGGAGATATGAATTTTTATGTGTGGTATTGCCGGATTCTGTAACTTTAAAGAAGACTTTGAAGAGAACACCGATTACTGGAACTTTCGTCTTGAGAAGATGCGTGCTGTGCTCGCCCACCGCGGCAACGATGCCAGAGGACGTTTCCTTAAAAAGCATATCGGTCTGTCGCACAGCCGTCTGGCCATCCGTGATATCCTGTGCGGCGATCAGCCCATGACGCGCACCCACAATGGCTATGATTACACAATCTGCTATAACGGAGAAATTTACAACACTGATGAGCTGATTCCCGAGCTTTCCGAAAACGGCTTTGTCTGCTCCACAACCTCAGACACCGAGGTTATTCTGTACGCCTACATCCATTGGGGCGCTGATTTTGTCAATCGCTTAAACGGTATTTTTGCATTTGCCATATGGGATGCGGCTAAAAGCCGGTTACTTTTGTACCGCGACCGCGTTGGTGTCAAACCGCTTTTTTATGCCATCCGAGGGGATTCTCTGGTGTTTGGCTCCGAGCCAAAGGCCTGCTTTGCGCACCCTGCAGTAAAGCCTGAGCTTGATAAGCAGGGCTTGCAGGAGCTTCTTGCTATCGGGCCTGCGCACACGAGCGGGCTTTCCCTGTTTAAGGATTTGTTTGAGGTTTTGCCGGGACACTTCATGATTTACTCCCGGGATGGGCTGCATGACGAAACCTACTGGGAGCTTACAAGCCGGGAACACACCGAGAGCTATCGGGATACCGTTGCTCACACACGTTTTCTGGTGGAGGATGCTATAAAAAGGCAGATGGTTTCCGATGTGCCGGTATGTACTTTTCTGTCAGGCGGCATCGATTCGAGCATCGTGACCGCCATCGCCGCAAACTATATGAACACACACGGTAAAACGCTCAACACTTTTTCCTTCGACTTTAAGGACAATGACAGGTATTTTAAGGCAAACGCCTTCCAGCCGGAGAGGGATCTGCCCTATGTCAATCGTATGCTTGAGGAGTATGAGACAGCCCACTCCTATCTCGAATGTGATGAGAACTCTCTCTTCAAGGCGCTCTTTGCCGCAGTCGATGCAAAGGATATGCCCGGCATGACCGATGTGGACTCGTCACTTTTATATTTCTGCAGCCTCGTCAGCCGAAAAAACAAGGTAGCTCTTACAGGTGAGTGTGCTGATGAAATCTTTGGCGGATATCCGTGGTTTTACCGCAAAGAACTGCTGGAAAGATATGGCTTCCCATGGTCATCTGATGTCGCTCCACGCCTTGCTCTTTTGCGCGATGATGTGGGTTTGGAGCTTGATTTATCCGGTTATCAGGCTTTTCGATATGAGGAGTCGAGGTCAAAAGCACCTCTCCTTTACGGCGAGGTCGGTGAGGACGAAAGCCGCCGCATAATCGGATATCTCAATATCAAATGGTTCATGCAGACGCTTCTTGACCGCATGGATCGCACCAGCATGTACTCCGAGCTTGAGGCCCGCGTCCCTTTTGCCGACCATCGTATCATTGAGTATGTCTTTAATGTGCCTTGGCATATGAAATATCAAAACGGTGTGGAAAAGACTCTGCTTCGCGATGCTTTCTCAGATGTCCTGCCACCTGAGCTTTTGCACAGAAAAAAGAGCCCATATCCAAAGACTTATCATCCCGGATATGAAGCTCTCCTTATAAAGGGAATGGAGGAGATATTAGACTCCCCTAACGCCCCTGTGCGCACTCTCATTGACGCTGACAAAACGCGCGAATTTTTAAAGGCACCGGCAGAATACGGCAGTCCGTGGTTTGGCCAGCTCATGGCAGGTCCGCAGCTTATCGCATATTTCATCCAGATTAATTACTGGATGGAGAAGTATCAGCTGTCTGCCTAATGCTCATCCATGATTAATTGACCTTGCGCTCTATATCAATGATGTTATTCTCTATGATATTGTTTTCTGTAATGTTGTTATCTATGCTCTCTGCCGAAGAGGTGCTTTCACTATTCTGCTCCTTCGGTGTAAATCTTTTCACCTTATCCATGAGCTGAGTCTTCTTCAGCTCATGCTTAAGCTCAACACGCTCACTCTTCTGCTGTCGTTTTTTCTCCTTAAGCTCGTACTTGGCCTGCTTCTTTGCGAGCTCATTCTGCCTCTTCTGCTCCTTTATGGCAGCCTTGGTCTCTCTTTTGGCCTGCTTTGCCGCAAGCTTTGCTTCTTTTGCTTCGTTCTTTATGCGGCTCTTTTTATTTTTCTTTACGCTCTTTTTGGCAACCTTATGTAGTTCCTTAAGATCTGATTTTGCAGCCTTTATATTTTTTCTGTCCTTGCGGTATGGATTGTACACAAAGTATCCCACAGTGCCTATCATCATAAGAAGCAGCGCCAGTGCCTCTCCAGCCATCGTGACATACTCCAGATACTGCGGATACAGCTTGTAGCCTGCCATCTCCGCCGCTATCAGGATAAGCGGGATGAAAAACAGTATATTCTTTCGGTTTTGGGACAATAACGCTCCCTCCGCACCTACACACATGAGTACATACAGGCACAGCTGTGAAGTCGGCCCATAGGCATATGCCACAATCGCAGCCATTATTACAGATATGCAAAACACTATGAATGCTTCTCCGCGGAACAGGGCATTCCTGTACTCTTTTATGCCCTCCAGCTTGTCTACCGATATGCCATGCAGTGAATATACCTGGTCTGTGATATCCTCCATGCAGTCCTCATGGTATCGCTTCAGCTCCCTGTTGCTGTTTATATCAGCATCTATGGAGCGTCTGCGCTCTGTAAGCAGCTTCTGCTCCTCCATGATCTTCTCCCAGGCTTCATCCTCTGCCTCACGCTGAAGCTTCACCTGCTCGTGAATCCACTCGGCCCGCTGGATGCGCTCGCTCTCCTGCGGGATAACTATCTGCTGCGCGTCAACTGTCTGCTGTGGTGTTTGAGGCTCCTGTGTCATGCTGTTATTTTCATTTTCATTATTTATCATTCCGGTTTTCTGCCTCTTTCTTCTAGACATTTTCTTCCTCTTGCAATTGTTATTTACTGCTATATATCTTTTATTAAAGCATATTTTAGCGGAATTTTCCATAGAATATGCGCATGATATCCGGGATTTTATGATTACATATGCTGTGCCACATCTATTCTGATAAGTGCCTTCCTGAGTGCAAACTCTGCGAGAAATGTGACCTTGTCTCCAAGTATTTCCGCATCCCCTGAAATTTTGGTGCCCGATACCATTAAATTTTTCAAATTTAAATTTGATAAGCTCCTCTAAGAGATTATGTTTCAATTTTCTTCTATGTATTTCACTACTCTATCTATATTTCCGCTTTCATATTCATCATGTCCAACCTGTGAATTTCTCCCATTAGTTACATAGGGTACAATGGCTATTTTTTTTATCATTAACTTGTCCTCCTTTTCCACTTCTTATAACTTCAAATCTTCTGTTGCTTTCAATCTCTCCACAAGACTGAAGGTTAGTTATCCAATTTTTTAACCGCAATCAAATCATAACGCGTCTTTCGATTTGGATTCTTTTCTATGCAATCTTCTAAAATCACTTCCGCCCCTGGCAGCAGTAATTCACGACAACGGCCCGTATTCTTTACATGAACCAATTCTACCTCTTCCGCTCCGTCAATCTTTACCCGCGCAATAAAACGATTGGGACGTTCTATGAAAATTGCTTCCACTATCTTATCATATTTCATGTGCTGTTTCCTATTCTCTTATCATTCGATAGAATGTTCCAGTACCAATTCCTGTTGTCAACTCATAAGCTTGTCCATCAATCCTAAATCCTGCTTTTTGATAGCACTTTACCGCTCTGATATTCCATGTACGAACTTCCAGATACAACGGCTTGTTAGGATATAACTTTTTTGAAATCTCATAAGTAATCAAGAGCATTCGTTGACCATAATGTTTATTACAAAAATCAGGATTTACGCCTATTCCAATAAATACCTCTTCTTTTTCCTCCAATATATTGACAAATCCTACCAATATGCTTTCATCCCAAAAACCATAATAATTTTTTTCCCTTTGGGGATTCATGAATCCTATCTGTCGAACTTGCATTTCTTCATAAGAAGGAAGATTATACAAATCGTATTCTCCGCCATATTTCCATGCACATATTTGTCGTTTTGCATCTTCGGATAGATTTCTATATACTAATTCATTCATAACATTTGCCTCGTCGAACTTAAAGTTATCAGTCTGTTTCATCTTTTTTATACCTTTTATTGGCTCTTCATTAGGATGTGTGGTATAGAAAAACGCTTTGGAATCTCAACTCACAGCAGCAATGTTGAATCAGTCCTGCTCCAACTTTACCTGCTCACCTGTGTCTGCCTCAAATTCCTCTAGCTGCTTAAGCCAATATTCCTTATCTTTATTTGTTATCATTCTTATGACTTTACATGGATTTCCTGCCGCTATCACACTATCCGGAACTATCAGCCCTGTATTTGCATAGAAATAATCTCCCACGTGTATATTGGTTCCATAGTCACAATAAAAAGGTGGCTCTATATAACACTCCTTTCCCATGTGTGCAAATAATTTTCCAAGATATTCTCCGGTTCTTGTCATAGTCTCAGACCTCGAAGCACTGTTGAACTTATCTATCTTTTATTAATACACATAAAGGTACATTCCAAACCAATGCAATGCAGCCCCCAGCATCACAAAGATATGCCAGATAAAGTGCATCCCCTTGGTGTCCTTCACAAATGGAATCATGCCGAGCGTATAGACAATACCACCGCCCACGATCCATCCCAAAAGCGGCTTGTCATTTCTGAACCAGCCTGGAATGAACATGATGGCGCTCCATCCGATGACGAAGTACAGCGTATAGTGTATCGGTCGGAACCTGCCTGGTCCGAACACACATATGATGGTGATCCCCGCTATGATGAGCGCCCACTGCACACAGAACAACACTATTCCAAGCACAT
>UMGW01038598.1_pt1 | contig 14271 bp, 10 predicted proteins | sample 1965371 | NCBI WGS metagenome assembly UMGW01 (sample SAMEA4836082, study PRJEB28245) | human gut metagenome | biome: gut microbiome; material: fecal sample | place: Denmark | collected 2008
CAACTCTCTCATCACCGCGTTTCTTCTCGGTGCCTGCGTCGTCGGTTGCGGCGCGGGCGTCGCCTGGCAGGTTCTGCGCCGCAAACCCGCTGCTGCCCGTCGCATCGAACGTGTGGGCGCCCGCCCGAAGTCCGTGCGCGTCCCCGAGACGCCGAAACCCGAACCCGAAGTCGAGCGCCCGACGATCGGGGTCCGACGCCCCGACATGCTCGCCTTCACGACGGTGGCGGGCGACGTCACCTCGGCCGAACTCTTCGTGCAGCGCGCGCTCGAAATCGAGCTTCCGGGCTACCGCGAAGTGGCCTTGCAGCCCCATGAGAAAAAGGAATTCGACGGGATCTTCGCGCACAACGCGGTGCTCGCGTGGGAGCCCGACGACGAATTCGCGGCCGACACCTATGCGGTGAGCTTTTCGCCCGTCATTGAAAACGCCCTGGCCGCGGGGTTCGAGCCGCGTGTGAACGCCACCTCGAACGACCTTTCCGTCATCGCGCTTCACGAAGGCGTGGAAATGGGCGAACCCATGAGCGCCTCCGATTACAGTTGGGGCGGACCACAGGCCGTCCATCGTCTCTTCAATCTTCTGGACCCCGCCGAACAAAAGCACGAGCTCGAAGGGGAGCTCCGCAAAGAACTCGACGTGATCGAAGAGCGCCTGCGCAAATTGAAGCTCTTCATCCCCGCCGTGCGCGGGCATGAGTGGAAGCACCGTTGGGACGAACTCTTCGACCTCTCGCGCGACGTGCGTCGTTTGGGGCTCGAAGAGGGGCGCGCTCAGGAGCGCACGGAGCGCGCCGATCAACTTGCGGCCGCCATGCGCGCCGTCAACGCGCGCATCGACACGGCCCTCAAAACCTACGTCAACACGATCCGCACCGCCGACGAAGCGGACCACGCCCTCACGGAAAGCATCGCGCTCATGGACGAGCGTGAAGTGGCGGTGCTTTTCCTGCGAGCGATCGCGCTCATGCGCGTCATCGCAAGCGACGACTACATCCACGGGATGCGGTGCTCCTCGCGCATTGCCCTCAACGTTCAGGAATTCCCGAGCGTGCACCCGCTCCTTGACAAGAGCCGCAATATCGTGCTCCAAGCCCTCGAAGTCGAATCGCGCGGCATGAACGAAGCGCAGATGGCCTTTGCCGCGGCCGTGAAGAAAGACGCCGATCGCCTCGCGGACGAGCACGACGCCGTCGTCGCACGCCTTGAAAAGGACGTCGCACGCCTTCAGAAGGCGATCGACCGCCACCTGATCCTTCAGGGGAGGCGCCGCCGCTACGCGGTGCGCATGACCCCCGACAACCGCGTCGACGCGCTCCTCGTGCTCGAGCGCTGATCCGCAACCGCAACGTTCAAACACGCCGCCCCGTACAATCGCTTCGTCGGGGCGGTTTTGTTTGGCCTTTCCCCGGGGCTGTTCGCGGGGGCCCGTCCTTCCGCCCCTCTGCCCGTCCTTCGGGCCGCGGCGCCCGTGCGAAAAGAACGTAAAAGAAAAGCCGCCCCGACCGGCGGTCGAAGCGGCTCTTTTCGATGCGAAGCGAAGCTCCGAGGCTTGCCGTCGTTCGGAAGCCCCAAGGGCTCTCAAGGGCTTCTCGGACGTTTCATTTCCGCGGAACCTCAGTGCGGCACCTCTTCGCCCGTCGTGTTCACGGCGGGCTTTTCGCCGCCCGGCAGAACCGCCGACTTCGTCGTCGCCCAGAGCGCAAGGCACAGAGCGGCCGACACCGCCACGAAGGCCGCCCCCGAGGATGCCACGGGCTCGAATCCCCAACGGGCGGAAATGAGGCTCCCCGTAAAGGCCCCGGTGCCGATCCCGATGTTGAAGATCCCCGAGTAAAGCGACACCGCGATGTCGGCGGCATCCGAAGCCACGTTGAGCACCACCGTCTGAAAGGCCATGCAAACGGTCGTCATGGCGGCGCCCCAGAAGAGCGTCAAAACGAGGAGTTCGGTGTAGCCGAGGTTCGCCGCGGTGTTGAAAAACGCGAGCGAGAGAGCGATCACCACGAGCGGCACCGTGAGCGTTGCCGACGTGAAGCGGTCGACGGTCTTCGTCGACACGACCGTCCCGAGAATGCCCGCAAGGCCGAAAACGAGCAACACCGTGACGACGTCCGATTCGCCGTAGCCCGCCTGCGCGAGGATGGGACTCACGTAGGAATAGGCCGTGAACTGCCCGAGCACGGTGACGGCCGTGAGGAAATAGAGCTGCAAAAGCGCGGGGCGCTTCAAGAGCCCCGGCAGGGCGGCGAGCGACCCCGCCTTGTTGCTCGGGCACTCCGGCAGCACCGCCCAAATGAGAACGAGGCACGCAAAGGCCGCCGCACCGATTACGCAGAAGGCTTCCTGCCAGCCGAAGAAGTGCCCGAGCTGCGTGCCGATCGGAACCCCCAGAACGGTCGCGACGATCGTTCCGCCCATCACGGCCGCAAGCCCCACGGCGCGCTTTCCGCGCGGGGCCATGCGGGCGGCAAGGGGCGTCATGATCGACCAGAAAACGGAGTGCGTGAACGCAACCCCGATGCGGGCCGCAAGGAGCGACTCGAACGTGTTCGTCCACAGAACGACCACGTGGCAAAGCGCGAAGACCGCAATGAGGCCGAGAAGAAGCTTGCGGCGCTCGATCTTGGCGGTGAGAAGCGTCAGGGGTAGCGACATGATCGCCACCACCCAGGCGTAGCCCGTGATGATGAGCCCGGTGTCGGAGACGGTTTCGCCGAGCCCCGCGGCCATGTCGGGCAAAAGCCCCACGGGGAGAAATTCGGAGGTGTTGAAAGTGAAGGCGGCGAAGGCGAGTCCGAGAACGGGAAGCCACGCCCGGAGACCTTCCTGAGGGAGCGTGCGGTCGGTCATGGGAAAAAACGAGGAAAACGAAAGGAAATAAGGGAAAACGTTAAGGGGGGTGGAATTTTAGCGCTCTCCACTGAAAAACGGGGAACACGAAGAAAACGCACGCTCGAGGAGAATGAACGCGGATCGGGTGGCTCGGAAAACGGACCCTTCCGAAAACCAAAAACGCCCGCGCTTTCGGGCGGGCGTTTCGGGTGTTTCGGGCTTCAAGCTGCGAGCCGTGACCGTCGGGCTTTGTCGAATTCCCCGGGGCGCTCGGACGCGTCCCGGGGGCCGTGCGGGACGGTGCTTCGCGTTATTCGAGACCCATGGCGTCGCGCATCGTGAAGAAGAGGTCGGTCTGGTCGGTGAGACCCGTCACGTTTGCCGCGTGCGGACCGTAGGCCGCAACGCGCAGCTGCGTGCCCGTGTGACCCTGATCGTCCGTTTCTTCGCTGTTGCCGTAGGAGACCGTCATCGGAACGCCGTCGGCGGTCATGACGGAAGCGGTGAGCCCGGGGGCCTTCGCGTCCTGATAGACGATCTGGCAGGAATGGGCGTGGTCGGCGGTGACGATCACAAGGGTGTTCCCGTCCTTTTTCGCGAAGTCGAGCGCGACCTTCACGGCTTCGTCGAGGTCGACCGTTTCGCCGAACTGCCCGCAGGGATTGGCCTTGTGATCTTCCTTGTCGATCGAAGCGCCTTCGACCTGAAGAAAGAAGCCGTTCGGGTTCGTCTTCAGAAGTTCGATCGCCTTTTCGGTCATCTGCGCAAGGGTCGGGTGGTCGGCCGTGCGCTTCGGATTCTTTTCGCAGACGACGGCGGGCTTGTCGAGGTTCCCGTGGTAGGTGGCCTTCGGGCCCGTGAGGCGAACGGGCATGTTGCCTTCCGAGAAGAGGCCGAGGACGGGTTTCGTTTGGTCGGCGACCGTCAGGGCCTGCATTTCCGCGGTATTCGTCACGATCTGGTAGCCCGCTTCGCGCGCGGCGTCGAGAAGTACTTTCCCTTCGAATTCGCCGCCCTTGGCGACTTCCTTGAAGCTCTTCATGCCGCCCCCGAGCGTCACGTCGGCGCGGGCCTTGATGAACTGTTCCGTAATCGACCCGATGCCGCCGTTTTCCGCGGCTTCCTTCGGGCACTTTTCGCTCGTCGCGCTCGGGCCGTAGCACTTCCTCTGCGCGACGTGCGCGACGACGGCGGCCGGGGTCGCATCCTGAAGTTCGGCGGTCGAAACGTTGCCCGTGGCCTTACCGGCTTTTTTCGCAAGCTCAAGGATCGAAGCGTGGGGCTTGCCGTTCACGTCGACGCCGATCGCGCCGTTGTAGCTCTTCACACCCGTATTCCAAGCCGTGGCGGACGCGGCCGAGTCCGTCACGTAGCGGGGCTTATGGGTCTTGGGGTCGAGCGAATAGTGCGTGTACTGGCCCGTAAGGGGCAGGACGTCGAGACCGGGGAAGAAACCGCCCGCACCGTGCGCGAAGTTGCGCGCGGCAGTGATTTCGCTGTCGCCCATCCCGTCGCCGATCAGAATGATGACGTTCTTCGCGATCTTGTTCGAGAGGGATTGACGGACGAGTTCGGTCTGGTCGCCCTGCAGGCGGCGCGCACCGCCCCAGGCGGTGATGTCGCCCTTGGCGGCGCGTTCGATCGTCGGGAAGGTTTCGGCGGCGTCGGCTGCATGAGCCGAGCCGAGAACGGCCAGGGCGGAAGCGGCGGCAAGCGCAACGGCGGCGAGCTTGAAAGTGCGGATCATGGAAGTTTCATCCTAAATAAAAAGTGCGGGAGGGCGGCGTGAAGCAATTTGCTTTCGATGTGCTTTCGGTTCGCATCGTCCCGCGGAGTGACGGGTGCTCGGGGGAGACCGACGGTCGGTCGAATCGGGCACCCGGTCACGGGGTTCGAGATCGGAAAGGTTTGAGGGTTGTCGGGAAACGGGCTTTGCTTACGCCTTGAGGATTCGCGCGACGTCCGCGGCGAGCGCTTCTTCACCCGAAGAGGAGAGAAGCGCCCAAACGCGCATCGCGGAAAGGTTCGCAAAGACGTAGTTGCGGAAGCTGTTGAAGTCCTTCTCGCTCGTGAGACCGTAGGTCGACTCGGCGAGCTTTTTGAGTGCCGGCAGGCTCCACTGGCAGGCGGGACCCGAAAGCACGAAGTCGTGGTCCGCAAGGTGAACGACGAAGCCTTCGCTGCGACGCGGCAAGGGGAGCGTCTTCTTGTCGGCGGCCAAGAACCCGCGCTCGACCGGGTCAACCCCCGCGATGAGGGCTGCCGCGCGGATCCAACCGACGACAAGCGCTTCGCCCGCGGGGGTCCCGGGGTGATCGTGCGCTGCGGCCTGCGCCACGACGACGCGGGCGGGAAGTCCGCGCTTCATCGATTCCGCAAGACTCAGCACGTGGTGTTCGCCCGTCTTCGCCAGGGGCTTTTCGACGCGCGAGGAGCCGTCCGGCTGCCACGCGAAGACCCAGGGCTTGTGAAGGTCGTGCAAAAGTTCTCCGCCCACGGCGGCGTCGTAATCGAGATCGCAGTCGAAGACCGAATCGTAGTTTTCAAGCAGGCGCACGGCCGACAGGACGTTGAGCGCGCAGTGCGTGGCAAGTCCCCCCGGATAGGCGTGGTGACTTGTATAACCCGAGCCCGGGGCGCTCCAGAAGGGCTGTTCGGCACGGCCCTTCTGCGTGACGGGCGGAAAGAGTTCGGTGCGATCCGCGTCGATCAGCCCCTCGGCCTTGAGGGCGGCAAGCACCTTGGCTTCATCCGTGTCGGCGACGGTTGCAACGGGGTTCTTCAAAATGTCCAGAACGGTGTTGCGCACGGTGTCGTCCCGAAGACGTTCCGTCGCGTCGACGAGCACGCGGAAGGCGTTCGAAACGAGCGCGCTTTCGCGCGCCATGTCGACGGGGCTCATGGCGAGCATCTCGGCGACGGTGCGCTGCGTCAGGGGATGTTCGAGCGAAGCGTTGGTCGCACCGGTGACCGCAGCGGCGGCGGGCGACGAAAGAAGAGCGCCGAAGGGCGAGGCGGCGGCCGCAAGAGCGGCCGAAGAGGTGCCGAGCAAACGGCGTCGGGAAATCTGAGCGGACATGAAAATCATCCGGTGAACGGGCGAAAGTGCCGAACGAAATTCTGCCGATGCGATGTGAAAAACCCGTTTCCGTCCGATGAAGGAGCGGTAACAGGCTCGTGAAGAATTCGTGATGCGCGAGTGACGAACGGATGACGGGGATATAAACGGTGAAAATGCAAAACCCCGGCCCGAAAACCTTTCGAAGGGGTTCGGTGCCGGGGGTGATGCGGCCGGTGAAAATGGGGCGGAGAATCAGAGGCTCGACGTCTTTTCGCCCGGGCGCCCGAAGACGATCGTCCCCTGCGCGTTCGGGTGTTCGACGTATGCGCCCCGCAACGCATCCGACGTTTCGGCGTCTTCCGTCCGTTCAACCCGCTCCATCCGAATCCACGCAAACTTCACGGCGATTTCTCCCGCCTTTTCCGAGGGGATCGTGAGAACGAGGTCCATCGTCATGCCCGGGGTCGTCGGGGCCTTGAATTTGAGGTTGCGCACCGATCGGGTGGCAAACTCCGAGCCGCCCGGCACGCGTGCTTTGAGCGCGCGCTCGACGAGCACCAATTGCGCGACGCCCGGCAAAATCGGCACCCCCTCGAAATGCCCTTCGAACCACGCGAAGGTGTCGGTCAGGCGCGTGCGAAGCCGCACGGTGCGCGTCGCCGACGTGGAATCGTTCTCGTCCGACACCGTCACCCACTCGGGCTCCCGCGCGTCAAAACACCGTTCGGCGGAGCGCGCCGTGCACTTCCCTTGGGCGTTGACGGGCATCGCGTCGACGAAGCGCCAGCGCTTCGGGGTCTGTAACGGCGTCACGCGCCCCGCGAGGCGTGTTTTGATGAGTGCCGTGAGGCGGGACTTCCCTTCCGCCAAAATCACGTCCCGCGCTTCGGGTGTCAATTCGACAAGAGCCGCGAGCGATTCGCGCCGCCGTGCGGCGCTTGCGGGGTCCAAGAGCACCCGAACCGAGCGCGCGAGGCCCGTTGCGAGAATCTCCGTCTCGATGTCGGCGGGCGAGACGCGCATGCCTTCGATCTTGAGAATACGGTCGGTGCGGCCGAGCAGTCGAAAGCGCGAGATGTCGCCGTTATCGGTCTTTTCCGTTCGCAGTTCGATCCGATCCGCTCCGGTTTCGCCTTCGGGCGAACGGATCTGCGGGCCCGAGACCCGCACGCGGCCCGTCCCCTCCGCGCGAATTCTCCTCGTTTCTTCGTCTTCGACCGACACCGAGACGCCCGGCATCGGGCTCCAGTCGGGGGTCGCGACCTTACCGTTCGCATCGAACTCGCGCATGCGCCGCGCGATCCCGCCCGTTTCGGTCGAGCCGAGGACTTCGAGCGGGAAGCGCCCGAAGGCGTCGTGCGACAAGAGGGAGCCCGCTTCGTCCAAGGGACCCGCCGAAGAGACGACCGCCAAGGGGCGCCGCACGGGGTTTTCGCCCGTGAAAAGCGGCGCGAAGAGCGTCGCATCAAGGCGCTTCAAGTGCGCGGGCGAGGCGACGAGCACGGTTTCGAGCCCGAGATCGCGGGCGCGACGGAAGGTGCGCGCAAGGGCCTCCGGGTAGTGCAGACGTGCCGAGGTGAGAAGGACCGGCGTCTCCCGCAGGGGCCGGCCGCCGATTTCGGAGCATTCGGTTGCCTCCCGTACGAGCGAAAGGAGCGGCCAAAGCAACCGAAAGAGAATCCCGTAGATGTGCTGATGCGTGACGGTGGCAAGCACCGCGACGGAGCGCCCGTCGGCGAGTGCCCGCACCACTTCGGGCAACGCCCGAAGCGCCCGATCCACGCCTTCCACCTCCCGAAAGAGTTGCTCCAGGCGTTTTGCCACACGTTTCGCGTCCCCGGTGCTGCCGCTCGTGAAAAGCGAGGCGAGGTCGCGCTTTTCGGGAAGGACAGGAAGCGCGGGAAGAGTTGCGCTCCCGGCGGTCCGAGTAGGCTCCGTAAAGGCGACGAGGTCCCGGGCTTCGTCCGGCTGCTCGCGCTCGTGCCAGGCACGGGCCGCATCGAGCGCGATCCCGTCGCCCTCTTCGAGAAGGCCCCCTGCCCGCAGGCGCTTCAGGGTTTCGGGCAAAGCGTCGCTTCCGAGCATCGTTTCGACGCCCGCGCCCCACGCTCCGAAAAGGAGCGCCGCCCCTTCGAGGGTGTCGTCCGTCAAAACGAAGAGTCGCCGCGGACGGTCGGTCGAAGGAGAGGTCCCAAAACCTGCCCGTGCAAAGGTCGCGCGCCAGGCCGCCGCACGTCGCAAAAACGCTTCGGCCGTCACGGGCTCGAGCCCCTCTTCCGTATCGCGCAAAGCGACGAGCCGGCGGGCGAGCCGGGGATCGTCGGATCGAAGCGCGAAAAAGCGCGCGAGAAGCGACGAGGACGAGGGCGAGGGCGAGGGCGAGGAGAAGGCGTCGGAAGCAAACGAAGAAGACGACGAAGACGGCATGGGCGAAGCGAAGCGGTCGGTAATCAAACCGAAAAGTATAACCGTCGGTCGGAAGCCTTTTCAGAATCTTCGGGGGCTTCGCAGGAGGGGCGCAAAAGGCGGTCGGGCAGGATTTGTTCGCGCCTCAGGATGCTTTCCCGCGTCGCATCGCAATCGTTCGGGCGAGGAATTCTCCGGCAAAAAGGAGGCCCATCGCCGCGTAACTCAGGCACCCGTTCCAGAGGGCCCAGAGGTCGGGGTCGCCGAGGATTACGGTCGCAAGAGCCGTTCCTCCGTTTGCAACGAAAAAGGCGCACCACACGCGGGTGACGCCGCGGCACCACCGTACGCCTTCGGGCGGGAGGTCCGGGTCTTTGAGGCGCGCCAGGCGTTCGACCACGGGCACGCGCCCCGCGGCGAGGCTCGACGCAAAGAGGACGAGCAAAAACCCGTTCATGAAGACGGGATAGAGAAGCAACGCTTCGGAGGAATCAAAGAGCGCCGCGCAAAGCGCGAGGACCGCGGCAACGGCGGCCGCTCCGGCAGCCCCGCGGCGCTTCGCGGGGTCGCGCTCAAGGACGAGTCTCAGGAGGGCGAGCGCGAAAAGACCCGCCGCCACGACGTCCGCTCCCCAATGACGAAGGCCCCACCAGACCCAGAGCGGATAGGTGAGGCCGAGCACGACGAGAAGCGCGCGGGCGGGCATGCGAAATGAGGTACTTGGAAGCGCGAAAGCGCGGACGCGCCTCGCGTTATTTTTCTTCGGGTCGGTCCAAAACGCGCGCGATCACGGTCACGACGTCGCCGAGCGTGCGCACGGTCTTGAAGTCCTGGGGCGTGACGCGACGGTTGCCGAGGTGGGGCTTCAACTGCACGATCATGTCGACCGCGTCGATCGAATCGATGTCGAAATCTTCGTAGAGACGGGCGTCGAGGGCGATTTTCTCGGCCGGAATTTCGAAGTCGTTGACGAGAATCTCGCTCAGGATTTCGTAAATGCGCTGTTCGCTCGGGGAAAGTTCGGTCATGGTGTGTCGCAAAGCGGTGTCGGATCAGTTGCGGTGGGCGGCCACGTAGTCGGCCAGGGTCTTGACGGAGCGGAAGACCTCGCGGGCTTCGGCGCTTTCGGCGGTTAGCGTGATGCCGTAGGTCTTTTTCAGGGCGAGCCCGAGTTCGAGCGCGTCGATGCTGTCAAGGCCGAGGCCTTCGCCGAAAAGGGGCGCGTTCTCGTCGATATCCTCGACGGTCGTGTCTTCGAGATTGAGGCTCGAAATGACGAGCGCTTTGATTTCGTTGAGGAGGGTCGAATCCATAATCTTTTCGGCTCCCGCCCGCATGCGTTGCGGAGCCGACTCCGTGGGTTAAGTGGACGCAAAGACGTTGCGCGCGCCGGGTTTTTCAAGGCTCGTTTCGAAGCGCTTCGCTTCGTCGGCCGTCCTTCGCCCGGGACGGGTCGACCTCGAAGAGGCGGCGCGCCAGTTCGGCCGTGAGGCGTCGCGCGGCTTTCGGCGGCCTTGAATTATATAGTTCCTGATAGTCGTCAACGGGAAGGTCTTCGAGAACTTCGAAGGTAAGCGTCATCGGTTCCGGGGGCAGCTTCCACCAGGCGCGGTCTTTCGTGAGCCAACGCGGACGCGCCGTAATCCGCACGGGCGTAATCGGTCGGCGGGCTTCGAGTGCCAGCACCACGGCCCCGCGGTGCATGCGCGGGTATTCGCCCGGCGGGAGATCCACGGGCGTACGCGTCCCCTCGGGGAAAATGACGAACGTTGTCCCCGCGTCGAGCTCCGCAAGCAAGGGTTGCAGCGCGTCCGGTCCCGCGTCGTTCGGGACGTAGCCCGCCGCGCGAATCGGCGCGCGCGTGAAGAGGTTCTTCGCAAGCGACGCCTTCACGATCGTCGTGGCGTTGCCGAGTTTGCTCATGAGGCACACGACGTCGATGAGCGAAGGATGGTTCGCGAGCAAAATGAGGCCGGGGCGCTCCAAGCGCTCCGCGTTTTTCACTTCCACCCGCACGAGGCCGAGCCCGCGAATGACAGCCACGAAAATCGCAAACCACGCGCGCACGATCCGACGTGCCCGAAGCGTGCGGCTTCGCGGGTCCTTCGGTCCGAAGAGGTACCCGGGCGCCGCCACGAACGGAAAGATGAGTCCCCCGAGCCCGAAAAGGACGAAGGCCGAGGCCGTCCCGAGAAGTCGAAAGAGGTCCGCCACGGGGCCGAAGACCGGATTTCGGGCGCGCGGGGGCCGTTCGCCCCTGCCGCCGTCGATTGCGGCGTCGTTGGGGGCGTCGGGCGCTTTGTCGGTTTCGACGTTCTCTCGACCGGTCGCTCGGCCGGCGGCTTCCGGGGCCCTCATCGGCCGCGGGCGCTCTCGGGCGCTTCGGGTGTTTCGGCGGAATCGAAGTCGTCGCAGAAGGCTTTCGTCTTCGTCCACACGTGCGCGACTCGACGGTCGCAGCGGGTCAAAAGCGGCGCATCTTCTTCTTCGAGCCACGCAAAGACCTCCAGAAGGGCGGAAAGCGCCCCCGCGGGCTCGGTTAGCCTCGCATCGATCGTTTCGTCTTCGGCTCTCGGGCGCGTAAAGAGCGCGACGAGAGGCTCCCCTTCGGGCGCACCCGTCTCGCAGAGCGTTCGGGCGGCTTCGGGTTTCGCGCGTGCCAGGAGCATCGCTCCCGCAAAGGCGGGCGCGGATTTTTCCCCGAAAACGCTCTCGGGCGCTTCGTCCGCCACGAGAAGCAGTACGCGCGGGTATTCGCTCAAAAGTCCCACCGCCGCCTCAAAGCCCGCTTCCGCCGTGAAAAGCCCGCCCGCAACGGCGGTTTCCGCCCCCGTGTGTCGAGCGGCAATCGAAAGAAGCGCCTCGATCCCGTTGTGAACGCTCGTTGCAAAGTGCGCGGGCGAGACACCCTCTCCCGCACGGATGTTGCGCATCTCCTCGACCGCCCGCGCGATGTCGGCACGGCGCGACGCAAACACCCAGGCGGTGTCGCTCGCACGCGCCGCGCGTTCGACGGGGTCGTCGGCCGCAACGTCCGTCGGTGCCGGCAGGGCGGCCGCGGCCGCAAGGCGCCCGAGGGGCGAAAGACGCCGACGCAACATCGGGGGAACGGTCGACGCGGGGGAGGTGCCGCACTCGGAAACGAAGAGTCGCAGGGCGAGAAGTCGTGCGCAGGTACGCATGGCGTGGGAAAACGGGTGAGGAAAAAAGGGATGTCGACGGAAGGTCCATTTTAGCCGAGACGCTTCTCGAAACTCGTTTTCGCCGGGAGGCCTCGCAGGGCGCAGGTCGACCCAAGTCCGAGGGTCCCGGCGCAAAGCGCCGACCGCCCTTGCGCTCCGTCGTGCGTTCAGCGCCTCCGAACGGCGTCGAGATCGCTGTAAATCGTCACCTTTGCCACGCCGAGGCGCTCCGCCGTACGTTCGAGGGCGCCTTTAACAAGGAAGACGCTCTTTTTTTCAAGGAACTCCAAGACCTGCAGACGCTTTTCTTTCGTGAGCGGTCCCGACGCACACGCTTCGTCGACCGCGGCGTCGATCAGGCCGTTGACGAGCTCGAGCACCGTGGGGGTGGGTTCGGCAGAGGCGCCCGCAGCGCGGGGGGCGTTCCCGCACGCGGGCGCAGCGCTCGGAGGGGCTGCTTCGAGCGGGCGGGTTTCCGGGGAACACGCGTCGGCGAATCCCGGAAGCAGCCCTCGGATGAAGTCGAGCTGCGCCCGCACGGCCGTTACGTCCGCGTTGATGCAAAGCGCGCCGACGAGTTTTCCTGTTTCGTCCCGCACGAGCAACGACGAAGAACGTATGAGTCGGCCTTCGAAGTCGTAGTAGTGGTTTGCGAATACGTCGTCCGTTTCGTCCGAACGCATGGCCTTGTCGACGAGGTGCTTGAAGGTGTCGCCGATGCGGCGTCCCGTCACGCCGTTGTTTTCGATGTGAATGACCGAATGCGCGGGTGTCGTGAGGTCGTGGAGGACCACTTCGCAGTCGGGCCCGAACGTACGGGCAATGAGACGGGCGACGCGGACGTAAGGCAAAAAACGCGGATCGGTCATGCGAATGGAAGACGGGGTGGAAGGAGGCGGTCGGGCTCGGGCATAGAAAAAATTATCGACCACGGGCGCCGATCCCTCCCTATAATGGATCGACCGTCGCGCGGCGACGATCGGGAACGGTCGGAGCGCGCGGCAAGACAAAGCCGTCCCAACGACGGAAAGTATAGAACTTTTTCTATGTTCGCCCGAGTCGCGTTCCCGTTGCCGCATTTTGCTCCGAGCGCTCGATTCCCGCAAAGCCCCGCATGCAAGGCATAAAAGACGGTGCCTTTGTCATTCGGACGGCCGACGGCTTACTTTTCAACGACGGATACGGGTACGCGCGGCTTCGCCCCGCGTCTCGTTCCACTCCCCCCAAAAAAGCGAAATACGGGGGTCCCCCGAGGAAACACTTCTATGGACGAACTTATCTACGGTGTCTGGAACGGTCGCGTGCACGACTACCGACGCGACTTCGGTCATCCGACGCCCGAGGACGTGCCCGTGGGGGCGCTCCAAAGTTTCAATCCCGGCAACCCCGTGGCGGGCTTTGCGGGTCCTCAGGGGTTTCTTGTTTTCGACCTGCGCGCAACGCTCGCCGAAGTTCTCTACAGCTACTACCGCAAAGCGCGTCGTCTCTCGTGCGGGCGTTGCACGCCCTGCCGCGCGGGTACGGTGCTCATTGCCGAAGCGCTTGAAAAGGCCTGTAACGGCGAAGGCGAATCGGTCGACTGGGCGTACGTGCGCGAGGTGGCCGCTCTGATGGCGGAATCGAGCTTGTGCGGGATCGGCCTGACGACGCCCGCGCCGATTCTCGGAGCGATCGATCACTTTCTTGACGACCTCCGTCACGCGCCGACGGTCCCCCGCGGCACGCGCGACCATTACGAGGTCGCCACCGCCCCCTGCATCGAAGCCTGCCCCGCGCACGTCGAAGTGCCTCGCTACATCGACTACATCCGCGACGGTCATCCGGAACTCGCGACCGCCGTTTTGCTCGAGCACTACCCCCTCGTCGGCTCCTGCGGGCGCGTGTGCGTTCGCCCCTGCGAAAAGGCGTGCGTGCGAGGTCGCGTCGACGCGCCCGTGGCGATCAAGGATTTGAAGCGTTTCGCGTCGGACAACGCCGGAGAAGCGGTCGTCGATTTCTTTGAGAAAGCCCCCGCGCGCGATCTCCCGAGCCCCTTGGCGCCTTCCGTTGCCGTCGTCGGGGCGGGTCCCGCGGGGCTCAACTGCGCCTATCACCTGCTTCGCCGCGGCGTTCGCGTCGACGTTTTCGAAAAGGAAGACCACGCGGGCGGCATGGCGCGTCTCGGCATTCCCGCCTATCGCCTCCCCAACCGCTTTCTCGAAACGGAAACGGACGCCGTCGCGCGTCTCGGCGGGCGCGTGCATTACGGCAAGGCCCTCGGGCGCGATTTCTCGATCGGGGACCTCTTCCGCCGCGGCTACCGCGCGGTCTTTTTGGGGCTCGGCTGCCCCGAAGGACAGTACCTCGGGCTCGAGGGCGAAGCGACCGACGCGAAGGGTTACCTCAAAGGACTCGACTTTCTGCTCGACCTCGAACGCGCCCAGGACGAGGGGCGCTCCATGCCTCTGAAGGGCGACGTGGTCGTCGTCGGCTGCGGCAACGTCGCGATGGACTGCTGCCGCTCCGCGCGGCGCCTCCTCGAAGGGACGGGCGGTCGGGTGACCGTTTCCTACCGCCGCACGCGCGCGAGCGCCCCCGCGGACCCCGAGGAAATCGAAGCGGCTCTCGACGAAGGGATCGCCTTCGAATTCCTTACGGCCCCCGTTGAAGTGGTGGTCGAAGGGGGTGAAGTGGTCGGCCTCAAGCTTGTTCGAATGGCGGAGGGCGAACCCGACGCGAGCGGTCGTCGTTCGGTGCGGCCGATTCCGGGGAGCGAATTCGTCATTCCCTGCTCGACCGTCGTGGCGG
>UMGW01033578.1_pt1 | contig 14112 bp, 8 predicted proteins | sample 1965371 | NCBI WGS metagenome assembly UMGW01 (sample SAMEA4836082, study PRJEB28245) | human gut metagenome | biome: gut microbiome; material: fecal sample | place: Denmark | collected 2008
ATTCGCGCATCATGATTCACCAGCCGCTCGGCGGCGCCGAGGGCCAGGCGAGCGACGTGGAAATCCGCGCCCGCCAGCTGCTTCTCATCAAGCGCCAGATGAACGAACTCATGGCCGAATTCACCGGCAAGAGCTACGAAGATCTCGTGCGCGACACGGACCGCGACAACTTCATGTCGGCCCGGGAAGCGCTCGAATACGGCCTCATCGACGAAATTTTGACGAAGCGTCCGTAAGAAGGACGCCCGGTTCACCATGGATAGCAAGAAAGAACTGACGTGCTCGTGCTGCGGTCGCCCGAAGAGTGCCTGCCAAACGCTTCTCGGTGTCGGCCCCGACACGTACCTCTGCGACCGTTGCGTGCGCAACATGATGAAGGTCGTCGAATCGCGCGCGAAGTCGGCGGGCGAAGCGGCGGCCGCTTCCGCGCCCGAAGCCGGCGCCGGGGCCGAAACGCCCGAGACGCCCGCGGCCGAACCCAAGAAGCTCCCGACCCCGAAGGAACTTTACGAACACCTCGAAAAGTACGTGATCGGTCAGGAGCACGCGAAGCGCACGCTCTCCGTTGCGGTCTACAACCACTACAAGCGTCTGAAGGCGCTCGACGAAAAGGGCGACGCGGCCGCAAAGGACCGCGAAGTCGAACTTCAGAAGTCGAACGTTCTCGTCGTGGGGCCGACGGGCTCCGGGAAAACGCTCCTCGCGCAGACGCTCGCCCGCGCGCTGGACGTCCCCTTTGCGATCGCGGACGCGACGACCCTCACCGAAGCCGGTTACGTGGGCGAAGACGTCGAAAACATCGTCGCGCGCCTTGTTCAGGCGGCGGACGGCGACATCGAAAAGGCCCAGCGCGGCATCATCTACCTCGACGAAATCGACAAGATCGCCCGCAAGAGCGAGAACCCCTCGATCACGCGCGACGTCTCGGGCGAGGGCGTGCAGCAGGCGCTTCTGAAGCTCATCGAAGGGACGGTGGCGCGCATGCCCGAAGCGGGCGGGCGCAAGCACCCGAACCGCCCGATGATCGAAGTCGACACGACGCAGATTCTCTTCATCTGCGGGGGCGCCTTCGACGGAATGGAACGCATCATCGAGCAGCGCACGCAAAAGAGCACGATCGGCTTCGGCGGCACCGTGCACGGGAAGCGCGAACGCGAAGCGACCGACATCTTCTCGAAGGTCGAAGCCTCGGACTTCGTGCGTTTCGGCCTCATCCCCGAACTCGTCGGCCGTCTGCCCGTCATCACGTGCCTCAACAGCCTCGACGAACAGGCCCTCATCCGCATCCTGACGGAGCCCAAGAACGCCATCGTGCGTCAGTTCCAGGCGCTCTTCAAGATGGAAGGGATCGAGCTCGAATTCACGGCCGACGCCTTGCAGGAAATCGCCCGCCGCGCGATCGAACGCAAGACCGGCGCCCGCGGTCTTCGCTCGATTCTGGAGGACATCCTTCTCGACACGATGTTCGAGCTCCCCGGCTCCGAAGAGCCCGTCGAGCGCGTGATCGTGACGAAGGACGCCGTTCGCAAGACGGCGAAGCCCGAAATCTTCCGTCGCGGCACGCAGGCCCCTTCCGCCTGACGGCACCTGACGGCGCCCCTCCGGACGCCCGGGGCGACCTTTCGCGGGGATTTGCCCGCACCCGACGCCCGGCTTTCGGAGGCCGGGCTTCGCCCCTTCGGCGCCGATTTCGTCGTGCGGGCGGTTTCGCATTGAAAACCCGCGGAGCCGTCCCCATATAAGACGTACCGACAGAATTCTTTAGGAACTACAACTTTGACCAACAAGTTCAATTCCCCGGGAACACCGCAGCGTCTGCCCGTGGTGCCGCTTCGCGACATGGTGGTGGGACCCAATACGATGACCACCGTCTTCATGTCGCGACCGGTTTCGGTGTCGGCCGCTCAGGCCGCGCTGAAGGAAACGGACGCCAAGGTGGTCCTGCTCACGCAACGCCAGAAAGAAGTCGACGAACCGAAGGCCGAAGACCTTTGGGACGTGGGCGTCGTGGGTGAAATCACGCAGCTTCTGCGCCTGCCCGACGGCTCCGTGAAGGGGCTCGTGCGCGGTTTGACGCGCTGCTCGCTCAAGTCCCTTGTCCTCCCCGGTTCGGAAGATCCCGACAAGGATTACTACGAAGCGGTCGTTGAGGACATTCCGACGCTCGACGCCCCCGAAAACGAGCTCGCGCCCTTCCGCGTGTCGCTCGTGAGCGGCGTGCGCCACTTCCTCTCGGGCGACCGCAAGGTTCCGGCCGAAGTGTTCGAAGCCATCGAGAAAGAGTCGGATCCCGTGCTCTGTTGCGACCTCGCGGCGGCCGTGCTTCCGCTCTCGACCGAGGAGCGCATCGCCTTCATTCGCGAAATCGATCCCTTCAAGCGCTTCGACATGCTGCTCGAGCTCATGCAGCGCCTGCAGCAAAGCGGTCAGATCGACCGCCGCATCCAGATGCGCGTCAAGGATCAGATGGACCGCAATCAGCGCGAGTACTACCTCAACGAGCAGATGAAGGCCATCCGCAAGGAACTCGGCATGTCCGAGGACGAGGACGGTCCCGACGACACGGCCGCGCTCGAAAAGAAGGTGCGCGAAGCGAAGCTCCCCGCCGAGGTGCAAAAGGCGGCGCTCGAAGAAGTGCGTCGTCTGAAGGGCATGTCGCCCACCGCGGCCGAAGCGGCCGTCGTGCGCGGCTACGTCGACACGCTTCTCGACTTGCCGTGGACGAAGAAGTGCGAGGTCAACTCCGACATCGAGCACGCCCGTCAGGTTCTCGACGAGGACCACTGGGGTCTCAAGAAGGTGAAGGAGCGCATTCTCGAGTACCTGGCCGTTCAGAAGCGTCAGGACAAGATGAAGGCGCCGATTCTCTGCCTCGTGGGCGGCCCGGGCGTGGGTAAGACCTCGCTCGGTCGTTCGATCGCGCGCGCGACGAACCGCAACTACGTTCGCATGGCGCTCGGCGGCGTCGCCGACGAAGCGGAAATCCGCGGTCATCGCCGCACGTACGTGGGCGCGATGCCGGGGCAGGTCATCAAGCACCTCATGAAGGCGGGCGTTCGCAATCCGCTCTTCCTCCTCGACGAAATCGACAAGATTTCGGGCGGCGTGCGCGGCGACCCCAATTCGGCGCTTCTCGAAGTGCTCGACCCCGAACAGAACAACTCGTTCGAAGACCACTACGTCGAGCTGCCGTTCGACCTCTCGGACGTCTTCTTCGTGGCGACCTCGAATTCGTACAACATTCCGCCGGCGTTGCTCGACCGTATGGAAGTGATCGACCTCGAAGGCTACACGGAAGACGAGAAGGTGCACATTGCCGAACAGCATCTCGTCGGCAAGCAGATGCGCGCCTGCGGCATCAAAGAGGACGAAGTGCGCATCGAGCGCTCGGCGATCCTTGAGGTGATCCGCTACTACACGCGCGAAGCGGGCGTGCGCCAGCTCGAACGTACGATCGGTCGCATCCTTCGCAAGATCCTCCTTGAGGAACTTGAAAAGAAGGAAGGGAAGCCCGAGCTCCCGATCGTCGTCGACGACAAGGCGGTCGAGAAGTACCTCGGCATCCGTCAGTACGACATCACCGAAGCCGAACGCGCTCCCGCCGTGGGGTACGTGAACGGTCTTGCGTGGTCGAGCGTGGGCGGCGACATTCTGAACGTCGAAGTCGTCACGTTCCCGGGCAAAGGCAACGTGATCCGTACGGGCAGCCTCGGCGACGTCATGAAGGAAAGCGTCGAAGCGGCGCGCTCCGTCGTGCGTTCGCGTGCGGCCTCGTTCGGCATCCCGAGCGACGTCTTCTACTCGACCGACTGGCACGTGCACTTCCCCGAAGGCGCGACCCCGAAGGACGGTCCTTCGGCCGGTGCGGCGATCACGACCGCCATGGTCTCTTCGCTCACGGGCATCCCCGTGCGCAGCGACGTCGCCATGACGGGCGAAATCACTCTGCGCGGTCGCGTCACCGCCATCGGCGGCCTGAAGGAAAAGCTCCTCGCGGCCGCCCGCGGCGGCGTTCGCACGGTGCTCGTTCCCGACGAGAACCGCAAGGACATGAAGGAAATCGGTGACGACGTGCTGAAGGATCTGAAGGTCGTCTACGTGAAGACGATCGACGACGTGCTGAAGGAAGCGCTCGTGCGGATGCCCGAACCGCTCGCGGCGAACGCGACGGCCGCTGCGACCGAAGCGAAGCCCGAGGCTCAGGGTGCGGTTCCGCCCGCCCCCGCGAGCGTCGAATCCGCTCCCGCGTCGGCGCAGCCCGCGTAAAGGCAGCGGGGACCGCCTCGACCGATGGCCCGAGGACACGAGGGCCCTTCGGTGAACCGGTCCCGCAGCGAACTTTTCCGCGTCGAAATCATCGGAGCGACCCCTCGGGGCCGCTCCGATTTTTTTCGAGTGTCGGGTTTGGCAAATTCGATCGGGTTATGGTAAAGTTCCCCGCTCTGCGATTCGGACTTCTCCGACTCGCGGAACCGGAACGATTCCGAGTCGATCGGTGTCGGAGACGGGCGCTTAGCTCAGTTGGTAGAGCAACGCCTTTACACGGCGAAGGTCGGGAGTTCGAGACTCTCAGCGCCCACCACAATCGATCGGGAGACGATGAAAATTTTTTTCAACGACTCTTGACAATCTCCGAAGTTCCCGTATAATTCGTCTTCTCTTCGGCGATTACGCCAAAGAAAACGTGCTGCGGAGTGGTAGTTCAGTTGGTTAGAATACCGGCCTGTCACGCCGGGGGTCGCGGGTTCGAGTCCCGTCCACTCCGCCAACACCGCCGTCGATCCGAAAGGGTCGGCATATAAAAGCCCGTTAAACGGCTTTTATATGCCTCGGAAACGAGACAGCATCAAAGACGTTCCCGGACGAGAGCGGCTTTGAGAACCGATAAAAAAGTTGTTGAGACGACTTGACAAACTTTTCGAAATCGGTATAATTCGTCCTCTAGGCTGAAACAAAGCTCAGTGGAATGGAGTGGTAGTTCAGTTGGTTAGAATACCGGCCTGTCACGCCGGGGGTCGCGGGTTCGAGTCCCGTCCACTCCGCCAACTACTTCCGAGGGTCTGAAACCCTTGTGAACAAACGGATCCACGAAATCGAGCAAAGTTCGCTAAAATGTCGAACTTAGGTTTAAGCCTGCCAAACGCGCACAGCGTGGAGTGGTAGTTCAGTTGGTTAGAATACCGGCCTGTCACGCCGGGGGTCGCGGGTTCGAGTCCCGTCCACTCCGCCAACGAATTCTTGAGGAAAGGCGAACCGAAGGGTTCGCCTTTTTTCTTGCCCGTACGACGCGCACGGCCGAAAAAAAAGAACGCAATCATCGACGCCGTTTCGCCCTCGCGAGACGAAACGGGATCTATAGGGTGACTCATGCTTCAGGCATTTCGCAATCACAAGCGCTGGCTGATGTTCATCGCCATGGTGCTGATCATTCCGAGTTTCGTGGTGACGGGGATCTACTCGTACAACCGCATGACTCAGGCCGACAACTCGATCGCCAAGGTGGGCGACGCCTCGATCACGCCCGAGGACTTCGACCGCGCCAAGCGCGAGCAGCTCGAGCGTTTCCGCCAGCAGCTCGGGGAAAACTTCCGCGCCAACATGCTCGAGTCGCCCGAAGCGCGTGAAGCGATCGTGCGCGCTCTGATGGACGAGTCCGCCGTGACGCAGACGGTAGCAAGCGAGTACGTCGACGTCTCCGAAGCCGACGCCGTCAACCTCATCAAGAACGCCGCGGCCCTTCAGGTCGACGGCAAGTTCTCCACGGAACTCTACGAACGGTTCCTCCAGAGTCAGGGTAAGAGCGACGCGCAGTTCGTCGCCGAAATCCGCCGCGACCTCTCGAAGGAAGTGCTCCTTTCGGGTGTTGCGGGCACCTACCCCGTGCCGAAGGCGCTCGTTCGCGAACTCCACAACGTGCTTACCGAAGAGCGCGAAGTGCAGACCTTCATCGTGAACGCCACCGACTACCTCGACACCCTCGTCGTCAAGGACGAAGAATCGAAGGCCTACTACGACGCGCACCGCGACGAATTCATGGCGCCCGAACACGTGAAGATTCAGTACGTCGAATTCTCGCCCGAAAACTTCCGCGACCAGAAGCCCAATCCCGACGAGATCAAGGCTTACTACGAGCAGAACAAGAACCGCTGGGTCGTGCCCGAAGAGCGCCGCGCGAGCCACATCCTGATCGAATTCGGCGACGACAAGGCGGCCGCCTTGAAGACGGCCGAAAAGCTCCTTGCCGAAGCGAAGGCCGATCCCTCGAAGTTCGCCGAACTCGCCAAGGCCAATTCCGCCGACACCGGCAGCGCCAACGACGGGGGCGACCTCTCCTTCTTCGGTCGCGGCCTGATGGTCAAGCCTTTCGAAGACGCCGTCTATGCCGCCAAGAAGGGCGACATCGTCGGTCCGGTCGAATCCGAATTCGGCTACCACATCATCTACGTCACCGACATCCGTCCCGAGCACGGCAAGAGCTTCGAAGAAGTGAAGGGCGAGATCGAACACGAGTACGTCGAACAGATGGCGATTCGCGAATTCTCGGAAAAGGCCGAAGAGTTCACGAACATCGTCTACGAACAGCCCGACAGTCTCGAACCCGCCGCCGAACGCTTCGGTCTCAAGATCGAAACGGTCGACAACGTGACGCGCGAAGGCGTGACGGATCCGGAACTGCGCCCGATCATCACGGAACACCTCGTCGAGTCGCTCTTCGGTGACGAAAGCCTCAAGGAAAAGCGCAACACGAGCGCGATCGAAGTGCGCTCCAACGTGCTCGTTTCCGCCCGCGTGCTCGAACACTTCCCGACGGCCGTGCGTCCCTACGAAGACGTGAAGGCTCAGATCGTCGAGAAGCTCAAGCTCGAACGCGCCCGCGAACTCGCGAAGGCGGACGGCGAAAAGAAGCTCGCGGAAGTGCGCGCTTCGAAGAGCCTCGAAGGCTTTGCCGAACCCGTGCGCGTTTCGCGCCAGAAGACGCAGGGTCAGCCCGTCGAGCTGATCGACGCCGAAATCTCCTACCCCGCCGACAAGCTCCCCGCTTTCGTCGGTACGCAGGTCGAGGGCGGCGCCTACATCATCGCCTACGTGAAGGATTCGAAGCTCGTCGAACCGACCGAAGCTCAGATCCGCAGCCTCACGAGCGAACTCGCCGGCATCTACGGCGAAGCCGACCGCATCGGCTACCTCGACGCGCTCAAGGCGACGCTCAACGCCCGCATCGAAAACGAAGCGTTCGTGAAGGGTGAAACGCAGGCGAACGAAGAGTAAGCCCCGTTTCCACAATCGAACACTGCTTCAAATCCAAGCCCGCCCGGCGAAAGCCGAGGCGGGCTTTTTATACGGGCTTTAGGCCCGAGGTACACATTCATAGACGGTTTTTACGGCTCGACTTCTAAAGTGACGGGATTGCAACAAGGCCGCGGGATCGGCCTCATTCCCGTCAGTATGATCGAATTTCGCAATGTCACGCTCGCCTACCGGGATCGTCCCGTTTTGCGCGGGATCGACCTCACCGTACCCGACCGCGAACTCTGCGCCCTGATCGGCGCGAGCGGCTCGGGCAAAACCACGCTTCTGAAACTCGTCAACCGCCTCCACGCGCCCGATTCGGGCGAGGTGCTCGTCGACGGTCGGCCCGTCGCCGAGCTGCCGCTCGCGCGTCTTCCGGGCTTCATCGGCTACGTCGTGCAGGAGGGCGGGCTGTTTCCGCATCTGAGCGCGGCGGAAAACATCCGGCTTGCGCTCGAACTCGCCGGCAAAACCGAGGCGCTTGACCGGCGCATCGACGAAATGTTGGAGCTCGTCGGGCTCGACCCCGCGATCCACCGCGACGCCTACCCCGCGGAACTCTCGGGCGGGCAGCGTCAACGCGTGGGGATTGCGCGCGCCTTCGCGCCCGAGCCCCCGATCGTGCTCATGGACGAACCCTTCTCGGCGCTCGACCCCGTGACGCGCACGAGTCTTCAGGACGCGGTCGTGCGGCTCAAGGAGGCTTTCGGCAAGACGGTGCTCTTCGTCACGCACGACATGGACGAAGCGATTCGCATGGCCGATCGGATTTGCGTCCTCGAAAACGGTCGCATCGTGCAAAACGCCGCGCCCGAAGAGATTCTGAAGCACCCGGCCACGGCGGGCGTTCGGCGCTTTATCGGGAAAGAAAAGCTCTGGCAGAATCCGGACCTCATCCGGGCCGAAGAACTGACGGCCGCCGAGTGCCCGACGATTCGTCCCGATCGCTCCGTGCGCGAGGCGCTTCGCACGATGAAGGCGTTTGAAACGGAGTCGCTCTTCGTTGTATCCGACGAGGAGCGACTCCTCGGGCGCGTCACTGCAAAAGACCTCCGGGCGCGTTTTTTCATGCCGACCTCGATCGCGCGTTCGGTCCGGCCGGTCGAAGCCGTCGTCGAACGTTCGACCACGTTCGAAGCCATGGTCGAGCGGGAGCTCTACCGGAGCGACGCGCCGATTGCGGTCGTCGACGCGGATGAAAAGCTCCTCGGTTCGATCGACCACGCGACCTTCCTCGCGATGATGTCGCGCAGCGTCCTCCCGAAGGGAGCCGTGCAGAACGGGGAGGCCGCGTGATGTTCGATGCTTTCATTCGCGTTTTTCTTGAGCGCCGTGCGGAACTCGGCGACCTTTTTCTCGATCACCTCGGGATGACGGTGACGGCGGTCGTCGTGTCGCTTCTGATCGGCATTCCGCTCGGCATCCGCATGCAGCGCTCGCGCGCGCTTGCGGGCGTCCTCCTCGGCGCGGCGAACGTACTGCAATCGATTCCGAGCATCGCGCTTCTCGCCTTCTTCGTTCCCGCGGTCGGGATCGGCGCGCCGTCGGCGGTTCTGATGGTGATCGTCTACGCGCTCCTTCCGATTCTGAAGGGGACGTACACCGGGCTTCAGGGGGTCGATCCGAAACTCCTTGAGGTCGCGCGCGGCATGGGCATGAGCGAGTGGCAGCGCCTTCGCAGGGTGTCGCTGCCGCTCGCCTTTCCCTACGTCATGTCGGGCGTTCGCGTCTCGGCCGTCTCGAGCGTCGGCACGATGACGATCGCCGCCTTTGCCGGTGCGGGCGGTCTCGGCTGGTTCGTGAACGTCGGGCTCAATTCGCAGAGCACCGAACTCGTCCTTCTCGGGGCGATTCCCGCGTCGCTCACGGCGATCGGGCTCGACTTTCTGCTCGGGCGCATGGAAGCGCTCGCGCGTCCGGCCAAACACGCGGAACGCCCCCGCCGCCGGCGCGAAGCGCTCCTTCTCGCGGCGGTTGCGGTAGCGCTTCTCGCGGTGCCGGTCGTTCAGGGGGTGCGTTCGGCGGCGGCCGCTTCCGAGCCCCGCATCGTCGTCGGCTCGTTCAATTTCACGGAAAGTACGATCGTCGGTCATCTGGCCGCTCAACTCATCGAAGCGCGTACGGGCCAGGCGGTCGAGCGGCGTTTCAATCTCGGGGGCCTTCGCCTCGGTACGGCCGCCCTGGAGTCGGGCGACGTCGACATCCTGCCCGTCTATACGGGGACGGCGCTCGCCAACATCCTCAGGGAAAAGGTCGACACGACGGATCCCGACACGGTCTACCGGCGTGTGGCGGACGGCATGCGGCGCTCCTACGGCGCGGCGGTCACGAAGCCCCTCGGTTTCAACAACACGTACGTGATGGCGGTGGCGGAGGAGAAGGCCCGAGCGCTCGGTCTCACGACCGTGCGGGACCTCGTGCGCGCGGCGCCGCATCTGCGGCTCGGCGCCACGGTCGACTTCATCGAGCGCGAGGACGGTCTTCCGAAAATGAAGTCATTTTACGGTTCGGCGGACTTTGCCGAGGTGCGCGGTCTCGACTCGGCGCTTCGCTACGAAGCGCTCGCCTCGGGCGAAGTCGACGTCGTGGACGGCTTCGCGACGGACGCGCTCCTCACGAAGACGCCTTCGGTGCTTTTGAAGGACGCGGACCGCATTTTCCCGCCCTACGACGCCATTTACGTCGTGCGGGGCGCGCTCGAATCGCAGCGCCCCGAAGTGCTCGGCGCGCTTGAGCTCCTCTCGGGGGCGGTGAGCGACGAAGACATGCGCCGTATGAACCGCGCGGTCGACGTCGAAGGGAAGAACGCCGCGGACGTCGCGCGCGAATTCCTGCGAGAGCGCGGCCTCGTATGAGTTTTTATTCGGCTTTTACGGAGCGCTTCCTAGAATGGGTTGCGTACGTAAAGCCAGTCAACGGAGGAAACATGTCCGAAGCCGTGGTTCTGGGCGTTCTCGTTGCGGCTGCCGCCGCAACCTACGGACTCCTGAAGTTTTTTACGTCTTTCATGCACGCGAACCGGGGCCGTTGAGGGTTCCCGTGTGTTCGGAGCGTGCTCCGAGGGGGCGGAGGGGCGAAGGGCATCCTGCCGCACCCCGCCCGTGCGCGACGCCTCCTCCCGCAGCGTCGCCTTTTTTCTTTGCGGGTTTTGAGGTCCCCGATGACCGAACTGATTTTTCTCTTGGCGTGTGCGCTTTTGCTCGTGTGGCTCCTGCGGGCGCTCCTTGACGCCTGAGGGCGCGGGACGCGATGCGTCCCTTTCGCACCCCGACGAGGTTCACCATGATTTCAACGATCGAACTTCTTTTGCTTTTTCTTCTGGCGCTCGCGCTTCTCACGAAGCCCGTCGGCCTCTGGATGCTCCCGATGGCCGAGGGCCGTGCGCCCGCGTGCGTTCAACGCATCGACGCGGCGCTTCTGCGCTTTCTTCGCATCGACCCCGCACGCGAGCAGACCTGGGCGACCTACGCCGTGTCGCTCGTGAGCTTCAACGTGATCGGCGTAGCGGCCTTGTATCTCCTTTTGCGCGTGCAGGGGTATCTGCCCCTCAACCCGGAAGGCTTTGCGGGCATGGCGCCCGATCAGGCCTTCAATACGGCGATTTCCTTCGTGACGAACACGAACTGGCAGTCCTACGGCGGTGAAACGACGCTCTCGCCCCTCTCACAGATGCTCGGTCTCACGGTGCAGAATTTCGTCTCCGCCGCGACGGGGATCGCGGTTGCGTTCGTCGTGATGCGCGGCATCGCCCGCTCGGAAACGCACGAACTCGGGAACTTCTGGGCCGACCTCGTGCGCATCAACTTGTGGCTCCTTCTGCCGATGAGCGTCCTCTTCGCGCTCTTTCTCACGGCCGAAGGGGTCGTGCAGACGTGGAACGCGGCGAGCGTGATCGGGTCCTTTGCCGACCCCGCTCAGGTCGCTTCCACCGGGCCCGTCGCGAGCCAGGAAGCGATCAAACTCCTCGGCACGAACGGCGGGGGCTTTTTCAACGTGAATTCGGCCCACCCCTTTGAAAATCCGACGGCTCTTTCGAATTTCGGCGAGTGCCTTGCGATCTTCGTCATTTCCGCAGGCCTTTGCTACACGTTCGGGCGCCTCGTGCGCGACACCCGTCAGGGCTGGACCGTCTGGGGCGCGATGGCCGTGATGTTCGTCGCGGCGGTGCTCGTCTTTGCCTGGTTCGAGAGCGAAGCGGGGAGCTTTGCGACGAATTTCGGCGCCGCGGCCTCGCAAATGCACCTCGAAGGGAAGGAAATGCGCTTTGCGCTTTCGCACTCGTCCCTCTTTTCGGTCGTGACCACGTCCGCGTCGTGCGGTGCGGTCAACAACATGCACGATTCGCTCTCGCCCCTGGCCGGGCTCGTGCCGACGCTTTTGATGCTGCTCGGCGAAGTCGTCTTCGGCGGGGTCGGTGCGGGCTTTTACGGGATCATGATTTTCATCGTCGTCACGGTCTTCGTGGCGGGCCTCATGGTGGGGCGCACGCCCGAGTACGTCGGAAAGAAGATCGGCGTCTCGTCGATGAAGCTCGCCTCCCTCGGGATGCTCGTCACGCCCGTCATCGTGCTTGCGGGCGTGGCGGCCTCGGTCTTGTTCGATGCGGGAACGAGCTCCGTGACGAACCCCGGCCCCCACGGGTTCTCCCAAATTCTCTACGCCTGGGCGTCCGCCGCGAACAACAACGGCTCGGCCTTTGCGGGGCTCAACGCCAACACCCCCTGGTACAACATCGGGCTCGGTCTTGCGATGTGGTTCGGGCGCTTCGCCGTCATCGCGGTGGTGCTCGCGCTCGCGGGGTCGTTGAGCCGGCTGCGTGCGGTGCCGCCCTCCTCGGGGACGCTCGCCACGTACGGGGTCCTCTTTTGCGGACTGCTCGTAGGGGTCGTGCTCCTTGTGGGCGCGCTCACCTACGTTCCCGCCCTTGCGCTCGGCGCGGCGGCCGAATACCTCATGCTCCCCGCCTTCTGATGAGAAAAAACGATGAGTAAGAAAACCCAAAGACCGCTTTTCGACGCGGTCGTACTGAAGGAAGCACTCGGGGAAAGCGTCAAAAAGCTCGACCCCCGCGTGCAGTTGCAAAACCCGGTGATGTTCCTCGTCTACCTCGGAGCCGTCTTCACGACGGCGATTGCCGCCGCGAGCTTTGCCGGGTACGGGCGCGACGACGCTTCCTTTGCGCTCCAAACGGCGCTCTGGCTCTGGTTCACGGTGCTCTTTGCGAATTTCGCCGAATCGATGGCGGAGGGCCAGGCGAAAGCCCAGGCGCGCGCCCTCAAAGGGCTTCGCAAGAAAACGGTCGCGCACCGAATCGAGAATCCCGACACTGCCGAGCTCGGCCCCGACACGCCCGCGATCCCCGTCGATTCGACGGAGCTGCGCAAGGGTGACGTCGTCCTCGTCAAAGCGGGGGAAGTGATCCCGTGCGACGGCGAAGTGATCCTCGGGGTCGCGTCCGTCGACGAGTCGGCGATCACGGGCGAATCCGCGCCCGTCATTCGCGAGAACGGCGGCGACTTCTCGTCCGTGACGGGGGGCACGACGGTCGTCTCCGACTGGCTCGTGGTGCGCGCTGCCGTCGAGCCCGGCGAATCCTTCATCGAGCGCATGATCGCGATGGTCGAAGGGGCCGAACGCGGGAAGACCCCGAACGAGGCGGCGCTTTCCACCTTACTCGTCGCGCTCACGATCGTCTTTCTGCTTGTGACGGCGACGCTTCTTCCCTTCTCGGACTTTGCCGTTGCCGCAAGTGGCTCGGGCGAAGTGATCGGTTACACCGTGCTCGTGGGGCTCCTTGTCTGCCTCATCCCGACGACGATCGGGGGGCTCCTCTCCTCGATCGGCGTTGCGGGCATGTCGCGCCTCATGGCCGCGAACGTCATCGCGCGTTCGGGCCGTGCGGTCGAAGCCGCGGGCGACATCGACGTCCTGATGCTCGACAAAACGGGGACGATCACGTTCGGGAACCGCCGCGCTTCGGCCTTTTACCCCGCGCCCGGGGTCGCACGCGAAATGCTCCTTGAAGCGAGCTTCCTCGCGTCCCTTGCCGACGACACCCCCGAAGGGAAGTCGATCGTCGAACTCGCCCGTGAGGAGGCGCAGGCCCGGTGGTCGGACGAACTCCCGACGGGTGCGGCCTTCGTGCCCTTCTCGGCCCAGACGCGCATGTCGGGGGTGAACCTGCCCGACGGGCGCGAAATTCGAAAGGGCTCCCCCGACGCGCTTCGCTCTCTCGTCGCGCAATGCGGCAAGACCCTGCCGCGCGAAACGGACCGTCAGGTCGACGCGGTGGCCTCGCGCGGCTCGACCCCGCTCGTCGTTGCCGTCAACGGCCGGGTGCTCGGGGTCGTCGAACTCAAGGACATCGTGAAGCCCGGCATTTCGGAGCGCTTCGCGGACCTGCGCCGCATGGGGATCAAGACCGTCATGATCACGGGCGACAACCACCTTACGGCCGCCGCCATCGCAAGCGAAGCGGGCGTCGACGACTTTCTCGCCGAAGCGACGCCCGAGTCGAAGCTCGCAGCCATTCGCCGCTACCAGAAGGAAGGGCACCTCGTTGCAATGACCGGGGACGGCACGAACGACGCCCCCGCGCTCGCGCAGGCCGACGTGGCGGTTGCGATGAATTCCGGCACGAACGCGGCGAAAGAGGCGGCGAACATGGTGGACCTCGACTCGAGCCCGACGAAGTTGATCGAGGTCGTGCGGGTCGGGAAGCAAATGCTCATGACGCGCGGGTCGCTCACGACCTTTTCGCTCGCGAACGACATCGCCAAGTATTAACGCGGCTTAGATTTTAGTGACATTTCGTCGAAATTG
>UMGW01032133.1_pt1 | contig 13787 bp, 4 predicted proteins | sample 1965371 | NCBI WGS metagenome assembly UMGW01 (sample SAMEA4836082, study PRJEB28245) | human gut metagenome | biome: gut microbiome; material: fecal sample | place: Denmark | collected 2008
GTCAGCTGTTTCACCAGACTGTGTGATCACAACAACTAATGTATGTTCATCTAAGATCGGATTCATGTAACGGAATTCAGAAGCTAATTCAACAGTTACAGGAATACGGATCATAGCTTCGATCAGATGTCTTCCAACTAATCCTGCATGCCATGCAGTACCACAAGCTGTTACGATCACACGGTTTACACCTTTAAAGATATCATCAGAGATGTTATCTGCACTAAAGTCAGCGTGACCATTATGGATACGAGGCATGATCGTATTATGAAGAGCCTCTGGCTGATCATAGATCTCTTTCTGCATAAAGAAATCATATCCGCCTTTCTGGGCAGCTGTTGTATCCCAGTCAACATGAAGCATCTTAGGTTCTTCAACCCCACCGTCCATTGTATATAATGTAATGCTGTCAGCTTTCATGACAACGATATGTTCTTCTGGTACAACAAAATAATCTTTTGTGTATTTTAATAATGCAACCATGTCAGAAGCGATGAAAGAACCATCTTCTATATGGGAAGCAACTAAAGGACTGGCGTTTCTCATGCAGTAGATCTCGCCTGGATGATCTTTAAACATAACACAGAAACCATAAGCTCCTTCTAGCATTTGATCTGCTTCTTTTAATGCTGCAAATGGATCTCCATCATATAAAGAATCAATCAACATAGCAGCTACTTCTGTATCAGTTTCGGAAATAGCAGTAAATCCTTTTGTTTTTAAGGAAGCAGCTAATTCTTTGTAGTTTTCAATGATTCCGTTATGGATCAGAGTTACATTTCCAGATACATGAGGATGTGCGTTAACTTCTGTAACACCACCATGAGTTGCCCAGCGAGTATGTCCGATACCGCATGTTCCAGCAAGGTCAGCAACAGCTTCAACTTTCTCACGAAGTGTTGCAACTTTTCCAGTTGTTTTTACGATCTTAGTTTCTGATCCATTATTTACTGCGATTCCGGCACTGTCATATCCTCTGTATTCTAACTGCTGTAATCCATCAACTAAAATTCCAGGTGCCTGTAAATTTCCAGTAAATCCAATAATTCCACACATAATATAAATCTCCTTAAAATTGCGCAAAGAAAATAAAAGGAAGTATAGATATGTAAAAAACTTCCAAATAAATCTTTTGTTTTCTTTTTCTAAATCATATGCGGTTTTGTCCAGATTATACTGCCTCTGTTTCATGATCACTCATGGGTTTACTCAGTATATCACGTAGTCTGGAGCTGCGGGAAAGCATCCGCCGAATCTTTCGATCACTTTCCTCCTCGTTAACCTTCCTATCAGAACCTCATCGGTCTGTTTCCGTATCAGGAAGGTGCATGGCGCTTAAATTCTGTAAAACTCCCTTCGAACATATTTTGTCAAAAACTCAAAACCCAAAGTTTTTAACGTTAGTGATTTTAACACGGAATATCTATGAAGTCAAATAAGAACGTGGTATTTTATAAAAACTTAATAAGTTTATGTGAATGAAATGAATTTACCTATTAAAAAGAAAGTGTATTTAAAACAGAAGAAGTAATTGACGAAAAGTACCAATAAATGTATAATATACATGTGATGATGAATACAAATGATCGCAATTTGTTTGCGATATTTTCCTTAGGTCAGGAAGATATCGCATATATTTTTGACATTTGTATTATAGGGGGGTTATAGGACTCGATGAGTTATATAACCATAGAACAAAATAATTAACACATGAGTTCATGAGAAGGAGGAACTATGAGGAAGATGAAGAAGATTCTGGCATGGTTAACAGTCTTGACAGTTAATGTCAGCATGATGCCTATGCCAACAGTAGCAGCTGCTACTGCTACAGACGCTTCTACAGCATCAAATGAAGAGACAACAACTTCTGATGCAACTAAAGAAGCAACACAGGCGCAAGAAGTAGCAAAGAAAGCTGTAGAAAGCGCAACAAAAGCAGCAGCTACGACAACAGCAAAGAAAGTAACAACAGAAACGAAGAAAGCAGAGAGCAAATCAAAATCTGTAGCTTCAACACAGAGTTTACAGGATACGATTGAAGAAGGAATCGTCAAAGATCGTGACCAGACAAAGATCGATGTATCTGATTATGATGCGTCAAAAGCAGAAGTAAAGAAAGCTACAAACAAAGTATTAAAAGATAATAGTCTGTCTAAATTAACAGATGTTACTTATGATACAAATTCTGAAGGAAAAGTCGAAACTGTAAATGTTGAGACGGATGCAACTTATTTAATGGCGGTTGATGAATTAGAAGCAATCAACGATGCTGCTAGTGATGAGGATAAGGCTTCAGAAACTACAATGGAAGAAGTAGAGAAAAGTTATGCTGAACTTCAGTCATACTATGAATCTCAGCCAGAGTACTTCGGTATTGCAGTACCATACTTCACATCAAAAGATGCAAAAGAAGGACCAATCAGTGCCTTACTTTCTGTTGCTGATATTCCAAGAGCAGCGATCGGAGTTGAAGGTGGAGTAACCATCGACAATGTTCAACAGTTAGTTGATGGATTTAAACAGGCATTGCCAGGATTGATTCAGGTTCATGGAGATGAGCTGTTAGCTGCTAGAAAACAGGCGCTGTCTCATATTAAAGATGGCATGACAACAGCTGAGAAATTACTAGTACTGAATGACTGGTTAGGTAATTACAGCAATTTTGATATGGCTGATATCATGAAGAATCAGAAAAAGGATTCTAGTTCAGAAGATACGAGCAAACAGGCAGTTGAAGCAAAAGTTCAGAAAGCAGCAGATGATCCATTTGCAGAATTATATAAATCAACAGCATTTGGAACTCTTACAAATAGAAAATCTGTATGTATGTCATATACAGCAGCATATAACTATCTTGTACAATGTGCATTCCCAGAAGTTTACAAAAACTCTGATGGAACATGGAAGACAAAAGATGAAGTTAACGGTAAATTAGAACTGAAGACAGATGCTGATGGTAACGCTATCTTAGATAGTGATGGAAACAAACAGTATATAACAAAAGTACTGAAGAAAGATGAAGATGGAAATCCGGTTAAAGACGATCAGGGAAACGAAATCTATGAAGAAGGTGGAACACCTGATTATATGGTAGATTTTGTTAGAATTCAGTGGAAATCTGAAGTAGAAATGTTAGGAGAGAAATCTGAGTTCAATAACCCTCATTTTTTTAGTGCAGCAAAAGTTGATGGAAAATGGTACTATGTAGATTCTTGCTACAATGACATTTATGTAGAATGTATGCAGCGTAATAGAGTTGAGACTGATGGTAATATGACTCATTCTTATTTCTTAGTAAGTGATACAACTTTAAGAAAACAGTTTGATGGAAACTTTGATTACATTGATACATTATATGAAAATGTTGCGACAGATACTACATATGAAAATTCATGGGTAAACAATGCACAGGGACCGGTTTCTTATGATGATACATATTATTATTATATAAAGAATACATCTAGCTACAGCCAGTCAGGTGGATATAAAAAGGGAGAAGAACAGATTGTTCGAGTTCCTCGCAAATCTGGATTAACTTCAAGTGATGGAGAAGAAGTTCTTCTTAACTTATCTACAGGAGACACAAAGAGTGATAATAAAGAAGCTGCAGAACTTGTTAAAAAAGAATTTGTAGTAGATAATGATGTGAATTCAAAAAAATATGCTGGAATTACACATTCTGTAGGTTATTATAATAATGCATTATACTTTAATGTTAATAATAAGATTTTCAAATATGATTTAGACTCAGACAAGATTACAGAAGTTAAAGAATACAATACAGTTTCCGCACAGCAAGATGAAGATAATGAATTCACAGGAATGTCATTTACAGTAACAACTGACAAAGACAAGACGGTTCATACAGTAAAGAATCATCCAATTGCTGCATTAGCGATCAAAGATGATGGAAAGATGTATGTATCTATTGCAACAAACTATTGTTATGCATCTGATTATAAATATGAAGAAACAAACTACAATAGTGAATACATGAACTATAAGATGGGAAATCAGACAATCTCAAGAGGCGGAGATAACGACAACCAGGAATTTATGTGGAGCGCAAATTTTGTAGATACACTGGATATGTCAAAAGTTTCTTCAACAGATGAATCGGCACATCATTTTGATAAAGTAACAGTCGATCCAACTTGTGATGCAAACGGATTCACAGAAGAACGTTGTACAGATGCAGATTGTGGCATTGTCAAAGCTGACACGAAGGAAGATACAGATCAGAAAGCAACAGGACATCATTATATCAAAGCAAATGATCTTTATTATACAAAAGATGATGCTGGTAATAGAAAGTCTGGTACCTACTATTTATGTACAAAATGTTTAGATGCACAGTCATCTCTTCCAGATGGTGAAACAGCAGAACATACATATGGAAATGCAACAGCAACATGGAATGATGACAATACAGAAGCAGAAGTAACAGTTTCTTGTACTGTATGTCAAGATAAAGAATTAGACGCTTTATTAGATGATCAGAACAAAGATACACAAGAACTTACAAAAACTGCAAAGACAAAAGATATCAAAGTAGAGAAGCCAGATGGTTTTGATTGTGAAAAAGGCGGAAATGTTACTTATGTAGCAACTGCAACAGTCGATGGAAAAGAATATAAAGTATCAAAATCAGTGACTGTAAAAGCAGGCCAGCATACATATGGAAAACCATCTTACAGTTGGAGCAAAGATGACAAAGGAAATATGATTTGTGCAGCAACATTTACATGTGAAAAATGTAAAAAAGTAGAAATTGTGCCAGTGAAAGAAAACGCCACAACAGATAATGGTACGATCATAGCTGAAAAAGTAGAACCTACATGTACAGAAGATGGAACATACACATATAAAGCAATTGTCAAATTCCAAGGTGAATCATATACAGAAACAAAAGTTGAGACAGTGAAGAAAACTGGTCATAAATATGACAACAATGGTGTTTGTACAGTATGTGGACACAAGAGACCAACAATCACTTTAACATCAAAGAAAGAAGTTTACACAGGAAAATCAATTTCAATTGATGCACCAAAAGTTGTTGGAGACGTGAAAGACTTAAAATATAGCTACTATTCTGATAATGCTTGTAAGAATGAAATCAGTGAACCAACTGATCCAGGTGTATACTATGTAAAAGTAACTGCTGATGCAGGAGTAACAAGTAACATAGCAACACTTACGATCGTTCCACAGACTACTAAGGTAACAACTGTTGCAAATGCAACAAGTTACATGACAGTATCTTGGAACAAAGTTAACAAAGCAAGTGGATATTATGTATACCGCAGTACTAATGGTAAGAAGTTCACGAAGATTGCAACTGTAAAATCTGCAAATGCAGCAAAATACAGTGATAAGAAAGCAACAAAGAATGGTCAGAAATATGTATACAAAGTTGTAACATATTATAATGGAAACCAGACAGTATCAAGTGCAGATTCATCTGTTAAGATAGGATATCGTTTAAGTACAATGAAAGTCTCAAGTCTTACAAATAAAAAAGGTAAGAAGGCTTACATTAAATGGACGAAGAATTCTAAGTCTACAGGATATCAGATTAAATATGTAACTGGTAAATCAAAAGCTAAGACAGTTAAAGCTTCATCAAAAGCTAAGACAAAGACAATTAGTAAATTGAAAAAAGGTAAGACGTATAAAGTAAGAATCAGATCTTACAAGAAAGTCTCTAATGTAACATATTATAGTGCATGGAGCAAACAAAAATCAGTTAAAATTAAAAAATAACATGAGATGAACATGCTCCGATTACACTTATTTGTTGTGATCGGAGTTTGTTTGTGGAGGTTTATAGATGAAACTAAGTAAAATCATAAAAAAGGGGATTATGATGGTATTGTTTGTCTTTTTATCTTTAAATTTTCCAAATACTCATGTGAATGTACAGGCAAGTGTTGAAGCGAAAGAAGTAATCGAGCAACAGTTGTTTGGAAAAGATGGAAAGACGTCGATAGATATTTCACAATATCAGCTTAATAAAACTGAAACAAAGCAAATAGTAACGGAACTTCAAAAAGATTACGGAACAATAGGCTTGATGGAATGTACTTATCAAACAGATGAGAGTGGTTCTGTACAGACAATCAAAGTGCAGACAGATGAAAGTTTAAAATCTGTGATCAGTGAAATTAATGAGATAGAGGAAAAGACAGATGCGGATGATTCACAAGAGAAACTAAAACAACAGGTAATCAGTGACTATGTCGAATTGCAGAAGTATTATGAGGCGAATCCAGATTATTTTGGTGTTGCAGTTCCGTATTTTGCAGATAAAGATACGGAAGAGACTCCATTGGGGGCAATCATAGAATTGGCTGAACTTGATGAAAATAATTTGAATTTGAATCAGTTAGATCAGACAATATTAGGCATAAAATATAGTCTTGAAATGTATGTAAAGAATTATGGGGAGAATCTTTTGAAAATTAAAGATGAAATTCTTTCCAAGACAGATGATGATATGTCAGAAATTGAGAAACTACTTGTTATACATGATGCGTTGGCAAATCGTACTTCGTTTGATACAGATTATTTAGAAGAAAACGGAAATGGTGGTAGTGGATTTTTATCCAGTACAGTTTTTGGTGCATTAAATAATAAGAAAGCGATTTGTTTAGGGTATGCTGCAGCATATGCTTATCTAGTTCAAAATATGCATCCGGAGATTTATAAACATGCAGATGGAACATGGAAGACAAAGGAAGAAGTTGGTGATGATTACATTATAGATTATTCTAAGTACACGAATGGAAATCCTCATTATATGAATGTTGTTAAAATAAATGATAATTGGTATTATTTAGACCCAAGTTTTGATGATAGCAAGATTGATGAGGTTGCTAGATTAAGAACTCAAACAGATGGAAATTGCAGCCATAGATTTTTCTTGTATACAGAAGATAATATGGAAACTTGGTTGAACCTATCTTCAAATAAGATTGATGGTGCATACAAGGAAAAATGTGTAGATACTAATTATAGTAATGAATGGTATACGAATGTTTCTTCAGAGATATCTCATGATGATCAAGCTTGGTATTATGTAAAACCTCAGGTGGTTCCGGAAAGCCAAGTGTCTGGAGTTATTGGAAATTATAAGTATATTGATAAAAAAGACCAACTTGTAATGCGCCAGAGAGAGAATGGGAAAATGCAAACTTTAATTGATTATGAATCAGGACAGGTTTATAACACAGATGGTACTTTGATGGAAACGAATGAGGAAATCAAAGAAGAATATCAAAGAGACATCGTTTATAATAAGGTTTACCCAGCATTGCAGCATAGTGCTAGCTTATATAATGGAAGTTTGTATTTTAATCTTGGAAATAAGATTTATGCTTATTCTCTGAAAGATGCAAGTGTAGTAAAGATTAAGGAATATAATAAATTATATATTAAAAAAGATAATGCAATATCACCAATCAGAGAAGGCTTTTTTTTGACAGATAAAGCCGGAGATGATACAAATTACAATTTTGTAGAACATCCAATTGCAGGTCTTTTGATTAAAGATGATGGGAAGATGTATGTATCTCTTGCAACTAATTTGAGTGGTATGTATTCTTATGAGAGGGAAGCGTTAAATTATGTTCCTTATTATGGATCTTTAGGAGAAACACTCATGTGTAATAATGCACAATTTAAAAAATGTGCGAATGCAAAAGAAATGATTGATATGACGCATTTGATTGGTGATGATCATGAGTATGAGACAGTGAAAGTAGATCCGACTTGCTTACGGAAAGGATTTAGTGAAGAACGTTGCAAAGTTTGTGGAAGAATTAAAGAAAGAACTTGCAAAGTGACAGATGATAAAGTAGATCATCATTATATCTATGATTCTCAAGTAAAAAAATATCGTTGTACATTCTGCAATCAGGTGGTTTCTGATGCGTTGGAACATAACTATAAGAAGCCGGAATTTATATGGAGTGATGATAAGAAAAGTTGTGAAGCTTCTTTTGTTTGTTCATCGTGTGGAAATATAGAGAAGGTTGAATGCGAAATAACATCTATAGTGATCAAGAAAAGCAACTGTATTGAAGAAGGAATAGAAGAATATACAGCAAAATGTAAATTCCAAGGAAATTTCTATAATGATAATCGTGCAAAGATGATAGAAAGGCTTACGCCAGATATATCTCTTGAAGAGACGGAATTAACTGTCCATGTTACAGAAGGGAAAGAAATAGATTTAAATTCTAATTATCCCAATGATTATATAAAATCTTTAAAAGCAGCAAAGAATGGAATTGTCCGTGTTAAGGGGAATGAGATTTACGGAGAAAAACCAGGAAAAGTGGTCATTACAGTAACAACAAAGAGCAATATGAAATTAAATTGTGTAGTAACGGTAAAAAAAGCAGAGGTTTCATTATCTAAAAAGACTCTTACGCTTATTGCTAAGAATACATATAAATTAACAGTTGTTAAAAAGATTAGTTCAGATTCTATATCCAAATGGATTTCATCGAATAAGAAGGTTATAACAGTGGATAGAAATGGAAAAATAACTGCGAAATCTAAAGGTACTTGTTATATCACAGTAATAATGAAGAGTGGAGCTAGTGCGAAAGTCAAAGTTACAGTACAAAAAAAAGTTGCGATTAAGAAATTAAAACCTAATGTAAAAACTGTAGTTTTGCGTGGAATAGGAAAAAACTATCAACTGAAAGTTAAGAAAATCCCGGCGAAAGCTAATGAAAAAATTATTTATAAAACATCCAGGAGCAAGATTGCAACAGTAAGTAACCAAGGAAAGATTACAGCAAAAAAAAGGGGAACTTGTGTGATTACAGTGATTGGAGGTAAAAAGAAAGCACGAGTGAAAATTACAGTAAAATAAATATAATAAATGAAAAAGCCGAAACACTTATGATATAAAATCAAAGTGTTTCGACTTTTTTATTTATTCGAATTTGCCATTTAAGATATCATTTGTTAAACCAATACGATTTGTTTTGAAATGGAAGAATGGACGTTCTTCAAGTTCGATGATATCAACAGGATACATATATGGCTCCAGACATTCGGTAACCTTTTCGCGGATATCGTCAACTGAATAACCATCTTCTAAAACTACAAATAGATATGGTAGGAAGCAACGATGATGTTCCTCATCAGGAATGATTACAAAGAATTCGTCATCAATTCCTTCAATTTTCGCATCAGCAAGCAGATTTTCCATTGGAAGTGTCGCAAGATCTCCTCCACCATAACGAGGAGCGCTTCCTCGTGTCAATTCAAAGATGGTTCCATCTTCTGTCATATAACCAATATCACCTGTATGCAGCCATTTTTTGCCGTCAGAATGGAGTTTGATTGCGTTATCAGTTGCTTTCTTATTGTCATATCCAAGCATTGTTCCAGGACCAGACTGGCAAATCTCACCTAACTGATTATATGTACATTCTTCCTCTGTATTTGGCTGGAAGATAGAGATTGTAGTCAGTGGCATAGGAATTCCAACGTTTCCATTTCCAATTGGATGAGCGGACATAGGAAGACTCATGTTAGATCCTGCTTCACTGCATCCATATCCAGCGGTAAAACGTGTTTTACAGTTATGGTCATTTAAGAACTTCTGGGCACGTTCTAACTGGTTGTTATTGTATGCTTCGCATCCTGCACCAGCAGAGATTAAATGAGACATATCATAGTCGTCAGGAACTCTTCCATTGCGCATAACAAGCTCGATAAACATCGGAATCAGTGGCCAGCAGTTTGGACGATAGCGCATCATCTCAAGGTCAACGTCCTCAGCTGCAACAAATGGACAAAGAATCAATAGTTTGTTGGATGCAAGTGGCAATAATACCATAGAAACAACAACAGCAACCAGAGATGGTGGCAATAATGTTACCATCCATGTTGGACGAAATTGATCAGAAGAACCGTAGAAATTCATTTGCTGTACGGCACCAACCATAGAAAACGCAGAATGGACTACCTGTTTAGATGGACCTGTAGATCCACTTGTGTATGCACGGAATAAAGGACGATGGATGTCTTTAGGTGCTTCTACCTCCCCGGTGTAGTTTTCACCTAATGCAAGGAAGTCATCCCATGTCATAGTACAAGGACCATAAGCAGGATAATCTGTATATTGGGAATTTAAGAAATCCAAGCTGTAATCAGGAAGAGTTGATTTGTCAGCACTGCGCAGTGGGCTTAAAAGGATTGCTTCACGGACACCACAAGCGCGGAATTTGTTAAAATCTTCCTGTGAAAGAAAATCATGAGCAAAAATTATTTTTGCTCCAGCTTTCTTGACAGCTGCAACATTTTCTTCAATTGTATTATCTCGACAAAGTAGAGAAGCTCCGATTTTTTCTGCACCTAAAAGCAGGAAGATAAATTCAGGCACAGATCTTAGGAACATAGGAATTTCATCGTTTTCACCAAAACCAACAGCCTTTAAAGCACGTGCAACCTTGTCTGTTTCTTCTTTTATCTGTTTCCATGTGATGTCACGTCCGTAATAGTGAATGGCAACAACATCATCACCTGGACAATTATACATTAAATATTCATAAATTGTAGAATTTGGAACAGTAAGATTTTCAATCATCTCCTGTGGATAATATTGCATCCATGGACGATCAATACTTGGTTTTCCAGTCAATTTTTGTTTTATACTCATCATAACAACCTCTTTTTTAGTTTTTGCATTAATTCATTTGTATAAAAATAATAATTAATTAAATGCTGAATTCTAGTTTATCATAGAAAAGAATGACTTGATAAGAACAAACTTGAAAAAAAATGATGTTTTTTGATTTTTATACAAAAAGCAACTGCAACATAAAAAAATAACGATTTTATCGTATGTTGCAGCTACATAAAAAGTAAGTTATGATCTATATTTCTGATAAAATATTGATTTGTTGAATGATATGGACGAAAAATGAATGTATTTCACTGTAATCAGAGAGAAGTTCACTAGTCGCATCATTCCATACCGCGTTAAAGAAACGGTCAAACATATGTTTAAGGTTTGGATGATTAATGATCGCAAGATTATTTGCCCAGTTATATGTGTTTAATCGAATATAAGAAAACTGGTCCGACAAAAAGATACATTGATTAGTTTGATATTTGAAATCAAGGATCATTGGTTCTTTTGCAAGCTTAAAGGTAAGGTTGGAATTCGTCTCAAATACATGTAGTAAATGATTGAAGTACTTTTTTCTCTGCGATAAAGTAAGATGAACTTTCTGGTCGTAAAAATCAAGATTTCCATCAACTACAAGATCTGATAATGCCTGGCAGTGGATAAAAAGATCAATTTCTGATTCTGCGAGTGTTCTTTGTGTCATAGAATGAAGATAACAAAGGTGATCTTCATCAAAGAACAATTCGTCGTTACTGCTTTTAAGCAAATCAAGAATTTCATGAAACAGATCATCTGGCAGGAAATGCTCTGTCATGTGACCAATTCCCCATTTTGAATGAAGAGACAAGATGGAATGCATATAATCGTGAGAGGAAAGCATCTCTTTCATGCTTGTTCTTCGGCAGAGTAAAGATTCTCTGGTACATCTGTCTTTTATTCCGTGATAGATTGGGTTGCAGTTTTTCTCATTACTGCTGATTGTAACTGACATGCAACGGTCAGGATTTACAAGAAGAGCGGAAATCATAAAATCATTTTTGACTGTAAAGATCATTCGTCCAGAAGCTTGCTGATTCTGGTACAAATAAAAATCCACCTGAGACATGGCAGAAAGCATGTTCATTATGAAGATTGAATCATAAATATCATCAATTTTATTAAGAGACAAGTCAATAACAAGAGAGAAATGAACATCCGGGTAGATATGTAATAATTTTCGATGAACATCACCTTGCATAATCTGTAAGCGGTATTCGTGGTTTAATTTTAAAAGATCCATCTCTGCCATAATATCAAGCATTTTTACTCGTCTAAGTACAGGGTGCTGCATCTTTGTAATATACTGGGCGGGGCTTAAAGATGCAAAGAAGCTCACATCAGGTGCGATTAAGGAACCACAAGTATTTTGAAGATCTGTAACATAGTCATATTCGATTTCTAAGTTATCATAAATAACATTTTCAAGTTCTTCTGGAAATGAAACCTGGTAATTAGCATATAAATTTTCAAGTCCTTCAGAAGTACTTTGGTTTACAATCTCATGACTTAGACCAGAGAGAATCTTTTTCTTTGTTTTTTCTGTTGGGAGCAGGCGTCCACTGACCCATTTGCTGATATAACTGGCATCATACTGCAATGCCTTTGCAAGGCCGGAATTTTTTACACCGGAGATACTTATTAATTCTTCAAGCAGGGTGCTGAATCTGTTTTTTTCATTTGTTGACATATGATTACCTCGTGTATGTAAGATATACTTTGTTATCTTTAGTATAGCACAAAAAAAGATTTAATAAAGATTTAAGAAGTTATAACTAGATACTTTCTGTTTTGAATGATATAATACTATGATAGCGAAAAAGAGCAAAGGAGAAAAGCATGAAAACTTTTTTTAAGAATATCGGAAATACGATCGTAAAGAAGCTTCGAAAACATCCATTGATATGTAATTTTGTATTGTCAGTTGTGCTGGCGTTTATATTGGAAGTTTTGGGACGTCAGACATTTGATCTTAGTGCTGTGGGATTTGTGGATCAGAGAAGTAAGATGTTTTTATATAGCATCTTTATTATTTTCGTAACATACTCTGTGACACTGATTACTAAGAGACGACTATTTTCCTATATAATAGTAACACTGCTATGGAGTATCGTTGGAATCGTAAATTTTATGATGCTCAGTTCAAGAAATACTCCATTTACGTATGTAGATATTACGTTGATGAAGTCTGTATTGCCAGTTATGAATAATTACTTCTCGCCACTTGAGATTGGAGCAATGGGAGCATTGTTACTGATCGCATTGGTATTGTTAGTAGTGGCTTACATGTATCTTCCAATAGAAGAACACTTAAACCGCAAGAGCGGATTTATAAAAGTTATAGTGATCATAGCAGTATTTTCGGGAGTTACTTCTTATGGATTTAAGAGTGGAATGCTGGTAGATCAGATCCATAATATCCGAATTGCATTCAGTGATTATGGAACACCGTATTGTTTCAGTATTACAGCCTTGAAGAATGGAATTGATAAACCATCAGATTATTCAGAAAAGAAGATCAAAAAGATTGAGAAACGAACACAGAAGAAGGTTGCAAAGATGAAGAAAGAAAAGGTAAAGAAAGCAAATATCATCTTTGTACAGTTGGAATCACATTTTGATATTACACAGGTCAAAGGAGTTAAGTTTAACAAAGATCCATTACCAAATTTCCATAAATATATGAAAGGATATTCCTCTGGACAGCTTTCTATGCCGTCTTATGGGGCAGGAACAGCAAACTCTGAGTTTGAACTGATCACAGGAATGAATCTAGACCATTTTGGAGCAGCAGAATATCCATATAAAACAGTGCTTCAGAATACAACGACAGAGAGCATGGCGACGGTATTGAAGAATTACGGATATAAGGCACACGCGATCCATGATAACAGTGCGGCATTTTATGATCGAGATCTGGTATTCTCACAGCTTGGTTTTGATACATTTACAACAAAGGAAAGTATGAACATCAAGAAATGGACAGAAAATGGATGGGCAAAAGATCAGATCCTGACCGGGTGTATTATGGATAGTTTGGATTCTACGAAGGGACAGGATTATGTTTATTGTATTTCTGTACAGGGACATGGAGATT
>UMGW01073839.1_pt1 | contig 13642 bp, 10 predicted proteins | sample 1965371 | NCBI WGS metagenome assembly UMGW01 (sample SAMEA4836082, study PRJEB28245) | human gut metagenome | biome: gut microbiome; material: fecal sample | place: Denmark | collected 2008
CGGAAACCTTATGGGAATTGTAGGTATGCTTGTTTTCATTCCGCTGCTTTCCGTGTTCTATACTATCTTTCGGGAATTCGTATATCTGCGCCTGAAGAAAAAGCATATCAAACAGGTGACAAAGACAGAAATAGAGGAATATACGGCGGAGGAAATTGTAAATAGTGACATATCAGAGGGGAAATGATATGATGGACTTGTATTGGGATAGTTAAGAAAATCTTATATTTAAGGGGGGAGTTACTATGTGGTTTGTGTTTGCCTTGCTGTCTGCTGTATTTGCGGCGCTGACCTCCATACTGGCCAAGATAGGTATTGCCGGTGTTAATTCGAATCTTGCAACAGCGATTCGAACGATGGTGGTGTTGGTTATGGCGTGGGGAATGGTTTTCCTCACAAATACCCAGGGCGGGATCGCAGTGATCAGCAAAAAAAGCTGGCTGTTTCTGATCCTTTCAGGTCTGGCAACGGGTGCTTCGTGGTTATGCTATTATCGTGCCCTGCAGATAGGCGATGCATCCAAGGTTGTGCCGATAGATAAGCTGAGTGTCGTGATCACACTGGTACTGGCATTTGTTTTTTTGCATGAGAAATTCACAGCAAAATCGATGATGGGATGTATTTTGATTGGTGTGGGAACATTATTGATGGTTTTGTAAAAATGCATAAGAAAACTATATACAAAAGGAGAGTGTTATGAAAACACGAAAGAAAATTTCAGCAAAGCTGCTGGCGATTATGCTTATTGCTGCATTGCTGCTTCCTCTTGCATGGAATGTCCCGGTGGAAGCAGCCGAGGCAAAACAGATCGATGTTTTGTTCAGCCATGATACACATTCGCATTTGAACAGCTTTTCAACCATCGTAGATGGAGAGCAAAAAGAGGTTGGCGGATTTGCAAGGATCAAAACCCTGATCGATGAAAAGAAGCAGGAAGATCCGGACACCCTGGTGCTGGATGGCGGTGATTTTTCCATGGGAACACTGATCCAGACCGTATACGATACGGAGGCGGCAGAGCTTCGGATGCTGGGATATCTGGGGTATGATGTGACGACTCTGGGGAATCATGAATATGATTATCGTTCAAAGGGACTGGCAAATATGCTGGAGGCTGCGAAGGCTTCCGGTGAGACAGTGCCGGCACTGGTAGTGTGCAACGTGGACTGGGACAGCATGGAGCAGGATGGATTAAGCGATGGTCAGAAGCAGATCCGGTCGGCATTTGAAGCCTACGGTGTGAAGGATTATGTAGTAGTTCAAAAAGGAGATGTAAAAGCTGCAGTAGTCGGTGTGTTCGGTAAGGATGCCCTGGAATGTGCACCGACCTGTGAATTAAAGTTCAAGGATCCGGTTGAGGCCGTAAAACAGACGGTAGAAGAGATCCGAAAAAATGAAAAAGTGGATATGATCGCTTGTGTGTCCCATGGAGGAACCTGGGAGGATGAGAACAAATCGGAGGATGAGATCCTTGCAAAAGAGGTGCCGGATATCGACTTGATCATCAGCGGACATACGCACACAGAGCTGAAAGAGGCAATTCAGCATGGGAACACATATATCGTATCCTGCGGCGAATACGGAAGAAATCTGGGATCACTTTCCATGACACAGAAACAGGACGGACGGTGGGAGCTGACATCCTATGAGCTGATCCCTGTTTCTGAGGATGTAAAACCGGACCAGGCGACACAGGAACAGATCGATGCCCTGATGGATACGGTGGATAAGAATTATCTTGCCGATTTCGGCTATACAAGGGAAGAGGTTCTTGCTGAAAATGATGTTGAATTCAACAGTCTGGAAGAAATGGGCACGAAGCACGAAGAGTTGAATCTTGGTGATATCATGTCCGATGCATACATATATGCAGTGGAGAATTCCGAGTATTATGATGGTGATCCGGTTGATGTAGCCGTTGTTCCAAGCGGAACCGTGCGGGACACATACACAAAGGGCGATATCACAGTAGAGGATGTTTTTAATTCCTTTTCACTGGGGATCGGAAAGGACGGTGTTGCCGGATATCCGCTGATCAGTGCATACCTGACCGGAAAAGAGCTGAAGCTGGTAGCGGAGGTGGACGCTTCTGTATCGGATTTTATGACAACGGCAAGGTTATATTGCAGTGGATTGAATTTTGCATACAATCCACATCGGATGATCCTGAATAAGGTGACAGATTGTTATCTCACCAGGGCAGACGGAGAGCGGATCGAGATCCAGGATGACAAGCTGTATCATGTTGTGACAGATCTGTATACCGGCCAGATGCTTGGTTCTGTGATGAAAATGTCCTATGGACTGCTGTCTCTTGAACCGAAGGACAGGGATGGGAATCCTATTGAAAATCTGGAAGATCAGGCGATCATGGAGGATGACAGGGAATTAAAGGCCTGGGATGCGATCGCAAGATATATGCAGTCCTTTGAGGATACAGACGGCGACGGAATTGCCAATGTGCCGGAATATTATGAGACGACACATGGACGTAAGGTTGTGGAGAACAGCAGAAATATCATTGATCTGGTGAAGCAGCCGAATAAGTTTTCGGCAATGATCGCAGGTATTTGTCTGATCTTTATCGTGATCATTGTGCTTGTGGTATTTCTGATCCGAAGGATGATCCGCAGGATCAAAGTCAGAAAAGGAAAGAGAAATTCAAAATAAATATACGGCTGAGAAGAAAGCTGTCGCTTTAGCGGTTGATAGATCGCAAAGCGGCAGCTTTTATTGAGATGAATTGCAATTTTTTTTGTAAAATTGTAGAATGAAAGAGTTTATGAAAAAGAGTCATGAAAGAGAGAATCAGGAAATGAATGATAAAATCGCAGTCTGTCTTGGAAAGGGCGGACAGAGAGATATGGCGGAAGCCTTTTGCAGGAGGACCGGAGCGCAGCTTCAGGATAAGCCGGGAGATTTTCTGACGGTGCGGTTTGATTCCAGGGGCGTTTCGCTGTCCGGTTTCGGGCTGACCTATCAGGGGGATTTTGTGGAGACGATGCTTCACAGAGTTACCAGAGGCAGACTTCAGCATGAGATGCTGGTGAAGGCGGTGAAGTCAGATAAGGAGGGAAGGAAGGCCATCGATGCTACGGCAGGAATGGGTGAGGATGCCTTTCTTCTGGCAGCCCAGGGCTATGAGGTGACGCTGTACGAGCAGAATCCGGTGATCGCAGCCCTTCTTAAAGATGCCATTCGCCGTGCCAAGAAAAATATGGATCTGAAAGATATTGCCGGTCGTATGAAGGTGATCGAGGGAAACAGTGTAGAAGGTATGTCAAAGCTTCTTGATCCTGTAGACGTGATCTATCTGGATCCCATGTTTCCGGCAAGACAGAAATCCAGCCTGATCAACAAGAAACTTCAATTGATCCAGAAGCTGGAACCACCGTGTTCCGGGGAAAAGGATCTTTTTGATGCAGCTATCAGAGCAAATCCGGATAAGATCATCGTCAAGCGTCCGCTGAAAAGTGAATGTCTTGCCGGCCGGGAGCCGTCTTATACATTGAAGGGGAAGGCAATACGATATGACTGCTATGTATTATAAAGTCAGACACTATCAATACAAAAATCGAATCGGAAATCTTAAGTCTGAAGCTGTAGGCGTGGTAAGCGGGGAAAAACATTTCCCCATATTTCCTGGAAATATGATTTTCAAGCCACTGACGAAATCCAAACCATTTTCCACGCCACTGTATGCTTATGCAGAGGTGTTCTGGTCAACGATCATTAATGAATATTTCATGCCTGCGCCCAGGTATGAACTGGCCATCTGTGAAGGGTATGAGGCAGTAAATGAAAAATATCTTGACTACGGAACGGCAGTTCCCATGGCCTATAAAGAAGGGGAATCCCTTTTGAATCTTCTGGAGTTTTTCAGGAAATATCCGGATGAAAAGGTAGATATAGATAATTATGTAAACTATTGCCAGATGTTTTATGATTATAGAGACATTTTTGAAGCTGATTTTTTGCAGGAGCATCAGGAAATGGCGGAACAGCTTGCCATGCAGGTACTGATCTCGGTCCTGAAGGGAGACCAGAATTATCATTATGAAAATGTAGCGTTTCTCTGTGATAAAGATGGCGGGATCATAAGTCTTGCACCTATGATCGATCATGAATTTTCTACGTATTTTATGTTTCCGGACGATATTTCCCGTCATGTATACTGGCTGATGGAATTAAGCAAATCCATCCGCGGATGGGAAGTCCGGCCTGGGGAATATGATAATTTCAAAGATCCGGAAGAACGGAAACTAATGGAAAAAAGTGCCACCTGTATTCATAAAAATCTCCTTTATATAAAAGAACATTATCCGCAGACAACGGAAGAATTTCTGGATAAAGCAGAAAAACTGAAAACAGCATTGACGGAAGCTTCAGAGGATTTTCTGATCCGGGGAAATACGGAATATCCGGACTATGCGGATTCCAGTGCCTGGCTGATCGGAAAAGCCCGATACAAGGATAAAGATGAAGAGAAAGCCAGCGCTTATGAGGCGGAATTATACGGAAAGGGGAAAAAGATTGATTTCCGGGACGTAAGTATCAGTGCAATAAATGAAATAAAAGCTGTGATCAGTCAGATGGAAGAAGTTTTGAGAAAGAGAGAATAAACAAATGGAACAAACAAAAACAATATTAAAAAAAACCTGGGTGGTGGCAGCGCTTGCCTGCGTCTGCTGTCTTCTCTGGGGGAGTGCGATCCCGCTGATCAAGACAGGATACCGTCTGATGCAGATGGATTCTGCAGATACGGCAAGTCAGATCGTTTTTGCAGGTGTGCGTTTTGCACTGGCAGGAATCCTTGTACTGATCTTTGCATCTTTGCGTGAGCGCAAGGTTCTGCTTCCGGATCGAACTGTTCTGAAATATGCGGTGCCGGTATGTATGGCTCAGACGGTATGTCAGTATTTCTTCTTTTATATAGGTGTGGCACATACCTCCGGTGTAAAAGGCGCTATTATCACAGGTCTTGGGAATTTTATTGCGATCCTGCTGTCCTGCCTTGTTTTTCACAAGGAAAAAATGACCGGGCGAAAGATGCTCGGCTGTGTCCTCGGTTTTGCCGGCGTGGTCGTGATCAATCTCATGGGAAATTCTCTGGATGCAGGTTTTAGGCTTACAGGAGAAGGATTTATTCTGATCGCGCAGTTTTCTTACGGAATGTCCACGGTGCTGATCAATATTTTTTCCAGAAAGGTATCTCCGGTGGTACTCAGCGGAACGCAGTTTACCATGGGCGGGATCATTCTGTTCCTGATCGGAAAAGGGATGGGAGGACATTTCGGAGTGGTAAATGCCGCCGGTATCGGGATCATCTTTTATCTGGCAATGGTGTCTGCAGTGGCCTATACACTGTGGTCAGTGCTGCTTGCCTGGAATGATGTATCCAGGGTAGCGATCTTTGGCTTTGTAAATCCTTTGTTCAGTGTGATCCTGTCTGCACTGGTTCTGGGAGAGGTACGTCAGGCATTTAATATGGGAAGTCTCATCGCACTGTTTCTTGTCTGTGTGGGAATTTATGTGGTAAATCAAAAAAAATCTTCATAAGTGGTATTGCAGTTATTGTTCCCAGGCAATATTTTTTGAAGCGTGTTGCTGAGAACGGAGTGAACAGTAATGGTCGCAGAATGAACAGTAACGATGCCGGAGTTTTGAAATTGATTTCAATACGGCATTGTGTTAAAATAGCTCCATAAAAAGTGTGAACATAAAAATCCATGTCGGAATAGCTGCAGGATCCGGAAACAGATCCGGCACCGGACAGTAAGGAGGAAAAATATGGAATTTCAGAAACTGATCGAAGAGAGAAGGACCATCCGTAAATACAGCCCGGAGAGCAGGATCACAAAAGAAGATCTTCTTGCAGTGATCCGGGCCGCTCAGGAAGCACCCAGCTGGAAAAACTCCCAGACCGGAAGATATTATTGTGTAATGTCCGAAGAGATGGTGGAGAAGGTCAGCAGAGAATGTCTGCCGGAAATGAACCAGGCAAAAGCAGAGAATGCCTCCCTGATTGTTACAACCTTTGTACATAACCATGCCGGATTTCAGAAAGACGGAACACCAGATAATGAACTCGGAAACGGCTGGGGCTGCTATGATCTGGGACTTCAGAACGAGAATCTGATCCTGAAGGCAAAGGAGCTTGGATATGGAACCCTGATCATGGGACTTCGTGCCGGAGACAAGCTCCGTGAGATCCTTTCCATTCCGGAAACAGAAACGGTAATGGCAGTGATCGCCATCGGAAAAGCATCCGAAGAGCCTGCAAGACCGAAACGTAAAGATGTGGAAGATATTGTGAGATTTTATTAAATAATAGAAGAAATGCCCGGTACATATCAAAATGTTCGGGCATTTTTTAATGGAAATTAAAGAGCAAAATGGTCTGAAAAGGATTGCCTGGAGGAGTGAATTCTGTTATCCTGTAAGAAAACAGCTGTGACAACATGGAAGGGTTTTGAAAAGCAGAGTTTGGGAGAAGCAAAAAAGCAATACAGTAAAAGCAAGGGAGGTTTTTAACCAATATGCAGATCATACATGAAAATGAATACGAAGAAACCATGAAAAATATCGTAACGCCATATCTTCTGTCTCACAGAAGGGAACTTTATGTACCGGGTGCGGATTATCCGTTTCGTAACGAAAGCAAACGGATCACAGGTAAGATCCATATGCTGCAGTATCTGTCTGATATTGATATGCCTAAAGGTGTGGTAGTTATCAGCCACGGATTCACAGAATCAGCAGTAAAATATGATGAAGTGGCCTATTATTTTCTTAAGGAAGGCTATCATGTATATATTCCGGAGCATTGCGGCCATGGCCGCAGCTATCGTCTTACCGCAGACCCGTCTCTGGTCCACATCGATACATGGAGAAGATATATCCGCGATTTTCTGAAAGCATGCCGCTACATAAAGAAAGCACATCCGGATCTGTCACTTAACTTGTATGCACATTCCATGGGTGGTGCCATCGGTGGTATTGCTGCAGCCTGGGAGCCGGACTGGTTTCACAAGGTGATCCTTTCTTCTCCGATGATCCGTCCTCTTACAGATAATGTTCCGTGGCCGGCAGCCACCGGCATAGCTCTGGAGAAATGCATTTTCGGAAAAGATGAGGAATATGTAGCTGGCCGAAAGCCTTACGATGGCAGCGGTTCTTTTGAGACAAGCTCCGCAACATCAAAACCAAGATACGAGCGATACAAAAATCTCCGTGCAGAACATAAGGAGCTCCAGACCTGGTCTCCATCCTACGGCTGGCTCTGGGCTTCTGCGGAAATGAGCTGGTATCTGCGTCTCTACGGATGGAAAAAATATACGGCACCAATGCTGCTCATCCAGGCCCAAACTGAAGATCTGGTGTCTGTCCGTGCCCTGAAAAATTTTGCCGGAAAGATCAATCGCCAGGGAAAAACAAGCTGTGATTATATCCATATGATCGGAACAAAGCATGAGATCTATGGAAGCAGAGGTAAGATCCTGGAGAAATACTGGGGATATATATTTACATTCCTGGACGATACGGAAAATGATATTGATCACAGATAAGTATTTTTACTACAGGTATATCACATATTTAACAACAGGATTGGCAGCTTTTATTCACTTTCTTTCTTTATCATAGTAAAATTATAAAGCTTTTCTCTTATACATTCGACAAAAAATGTGATATAATCTAACGAATCGTCTTTTTGTACAGACAAACGTACAATCCAAAAAGACAAAATTAAATAAGGGAAGGATTATAGAATGTTATCTGTTATTGAATCAGTGAATGCTGCTGTAAACAATTTTATCTGGGGCGTTCCTGCGATGATTTGTATTATTGGTGTAGGTCTTTATTTAAGTATCCGCACGAATTTTCTCCAGATTCGGAAATTTCCCTATGCCATCAGGGTCACTATCGGACGTATGCTTCGGAAAAGAGAAGCTTCCGATGGAAGTCTGACACCGTTTCAGGCTGTTTGTACGGCGTTAGCTGCTACCGTGGGAACGGGAAATATTGCAGGTGTGGCAGGGGCTATTGCCATTGGAGGACCGGGAGCCGTATTCTGGATGTGGATTTCCGCACTTCTTGGAATGTGTACAAAGTTTTCAGAAGTAACACTTGCGGTACATTTCCGCGAAACCAATGCCAATGGAGATCTGGTTGGAGGACCAATGTATTACATTAAGAATGGCCTAAAAAAACACTGGCACTGGCTGGCATATCTGTTTTCCGCTTTTGGTGTGCTTACTGTTTTCGGAACCGGAAATGCAACCCAGGTTAATACCATTACAACAGCTATTGATTCTGCACTGATCAATTACAATGTGATCGCTGCAGACAATACTTCTACGGTAAACCTTGTTATGGGGATCATCCTTGCGATTCTTGTGGCAATGATCCTGCTTGGCGGAATCAAAAGGATCGGCCAGGTTACAGAAAAGCTGGTACCGTTTATGGCATTGTTTTATATTATTCTTGCCGTCGGTGTAATTATCATCAATTGGAAAAATGTTCCGGGTGTTTTCAGCGCTATCATCAGAGGGGCATTTAATCCGGCATCTGTGACAGGCGGCGTAGTAGGAAGCTTTTTCATGAGTATGAAAAAAGGTGTTTCCAGAGGTATTTTTTCCAATGAGGCAGGTCTTGGTACCGGTTCCATCGCACATGCCTGTGCAGACACCAGAAAACCTGTAAAACAGGGGTTTTTCGGGATCTTTGAGGTATTCACGGACACGATCGTGATCTGTACGCTGACAGCGCTTGTCATCCTCTGCAGCGGGGTGCCGGTTGGTTATGGCGCAGCAGCAGGAGCGGAGCTTACCATCAGCGGTTTTACCAGTACATACGGAAACTGGGTTTCCATCTTTACAGCAGTTGCCATGTGTTGCTTCGCATTTTCCACTATCATTGGATGGGGACTTTACGGAGCCAGATGTGCGGAGTTCCTTTTTAAGGAAAAAGCTATCAGACCTTTTATGGTACTGTACTCTCTGGTAGCGATCATCGGCGCAACTGTTGACCTTGGACTTCTCTGGAGTATCGCAGAGACCTTCAACGGTCTGATGGCGATCCCTAACCTGATCGCAGTATTCCTGCTTTCCGGTGTGGTTGTAAAGCTTGTGAAGGAGTACTTCGCTGGAGAAGGAAAGAACGCCTGAAGGAGTTTTTGAAAAAAAAACTTGACTATCAAAACAAACAGAGTTAGAATTGGTTTAACTCATTAAAGAGTTAACACATAACAGAAGTAAATTCCATGAAGGGAATCAGTAAAGACAGAGGAACCGTCTTCAGAGAGCTGTGACTGGTGTGATGCAGCGTCGGAACTGCCTTGAATATCATCCCTGAGAAGGAAAGCCGAAAGTTTCAGACAAGTAAGTAGGTTTTCACGGGTGCTTCCCGTTACAGAAGTCGCGTATGCCGGTACGTTGCAGAATCGTGCTTGTTTCAATGGAGAAACAGGGTGGTTGCGGAATTTTATATCCGTCCCTGAAAGGGGACGGATTTTTTTTATCCAAAACATTTTAAACCACGCGGTAAGGATCTGAAACCGGAAAAATATACAAAAGGGGAAAGAGTATGAAAGTGTACAAAAAACTCATGAACGCACTTGCAGCAGTAGAAAAAATCGTACTGGTCATTTCCACACTGCTGATCCTTGTGCTGACTGTGGGAAATGTATTTTCCCGTAAGGTCATCCATCGCTCATGGTCTTTTACAGAAGAGCTTGTTGTAGCGGTGTTTGTTCTCATCACACTTCTGGCAGCAGCACTTGCCTGCCGTGAAAAAGGAGGACTGGTAAGTCTGACACTGGTTACAGACCGTCTTCCGAAAAAACTGGAAAAACCATCTGTGATCCTGATCACGGTCCTGAGCATTGTTTTTTCCGCAATTTTATTTAAATATGGAATGGACAAAGTTCTTACACAGCTGGCAAACGGCAAGAGAACTTTCGTATTGAACTGGCCGGAGTGGATCTTCTGGTCCTTCGTGCCGATCGGAGCAGGCTGTATGATCCTTCATTTTATTGAGTACTGCCTGGACTTCTGCCTGAAAAAAGATGATGAAAAGGAGGACAAATAAATGATCAGTGCAATCTTATTTATCTCCTTCTTTGTTTTCCTGATCCTGGGACTTCCCATTGCGATCTGCTTAGGTCTGTCATCTGTATGTGCCATCCTTTATTCCGGTACATCTCTGACGATCGTAGCTACAAATATGTACTCCGGAATCAGTAAATTCCTGCTTCTTGCTATCCCGTTCTTTGTTCTGTCCGGAAACATTATGGCAAAAGCCGGTATTTCCAAACGACTGATCAACTTCGTAGATACCTGCGTAGGACATAAAAAGGGCGGTATCGCCATTGTATGTGTTATCGTAGCCTGCTTCTTCGGAGCAATCTCCGGTTCCGGTCCTGCAACGGTTGCGGCACTTGGAGCAGTTCTGATCCCGGCTATGGTTGAGCAGGGCGGTTTTTCCGCACCGTTTTCCACGGCATTGATGGCAACTTCCAGTTCCATCGCCATTGTCATACCGCCGAGTATCGCATTCGTTGTATACGCTTCCATCACAGGTGTATCTATTGCAGATATGTTTATGGCTGGTATCGTTCCGGGACTTCTGATGGGTGTTGCTCTTGTGATCATCGTTATGATCGAGGCAAAGAAACATAACATTCAGCCATCCCGTGAAAAAGCTTCCGCAAAAGAACGCTGGGATACATTTAAAGATGCATTCTGGGGATTCCTGATGCCGGTTATCATCCTCGGGGGAATTTACGGTGGTATCTTTACACCAACTGAGGCTGCAGCCGTATCTGTTGTTTACGGTCTGTTTGTTGGTATGGTGATCTACCGTGAGGTTAAGCTCAAAGATCTGTTTGACATTCTTGTGGATTCTGCAAAGACAACCGGTGGAATCATGCTGATCGTAGCGAGTGCTTCCCTGTTCTCTTTTGTATGTACCAAGTTTGGTATTGCAAATGCGGCATCTGAGCTTCTTGCCGGCATTGCACATAATCAGTTTACCTTTCTTCTGATCGTAAACATCATTTTCCTGATCGCAGGATGCTTCATTGATGCAAACTCTGCGATGTACATTTTTATACCGATCATGCTTCCGGTATGTAAGGCTCTGGGCTATGATGTGGTAGCATTCGGTGTTATGGCAACAGTTAACCTTGCGATCGGACAGGTAACACCTCCGGTAGGTGTAAATCTTTTCGTTGCCATCAGTATCAAGATCAAAAAAGGTCTGGAGGTTACTCTTCAGCAGATCTCCAGAGCAGTTATGCCGATGATCGCTGCATCCGTTGCAGTTCTTCTGATCATCACTTATATTCCGGCTGTTTCCACAGCTCTTCCGAAGGCTCTTGCAAAAGAGGGCTCCTATACAGGAGACCAGTCTTCTGACACAGAAAGCCAGAGTTCCAAGGATTCCGGAGACGGAAGTGATTCCTTTAATACCATCGCGGATTACAGTGATCTTGACTGGCCGGAGATGACATGGAACTTTGCATGCTCTACAACTGAAACAAGTACCTGGGCTGACGGAGGACGTAAGTTTGGTGAGCTTATGGAAAAAGCAACCGGCGGAAAAGTCAAGGTTAATATTTACGCAGCAGATCAGCTGACAAACGGAAATCAGTCCGAGGGAATCCAGGCACTGATGAACGGAGATCCGGTACAGATCTCCATGCATTCCAATCTGATCTACTCTGCATTTGACCCGAGATTCAATGTAGTATCCCTGCCGTTTATCTATGATTCTTACGATGACGTAGATGCAAAATTTGACGGTGAGGCCGGAGAAAAGCTGAAAGAGATCCTTGGTGAGTACGGACTTCATTGTATGGGAATCGCAGAGAATGGTTTCCGTGAGCTGACAAACAGCAAGCATGAAGTAAAAACAGTAGACGACATGAAGAACCTGAAGGTTCGTGTGGCCGGTTCCAACCTTCTTATGGAATGCTATAAGAGATGGGGGGCAGATGCCACAAATATGAACTGGTCTGAGACATACACAGCACTTCAGCAGAATACGGTAGAGGGTGAGGAGAACCCGTTGCCTGCGATCGACGCAGCCAGTGTACAGGAGGTACAGCCGTACTGCTCCATGTGGGATGCAATCTATGATTGTCTGTTCTTCTGTATCAACCAGGATATCTATGACAGCCTGACACTGGAACAGCAGCAGGTTGTTGATGAGGCAGGCCAGAAGGCTGTTGAGTATGAGCGTTATATCAACCGTTCCGGCGACGAGGAGATCATGAGCCGCTGGGAGAAGAGCAACGGTGTGACCTTTACAAAGAAAGAGGATATGGATATCGATTCCTTCAAGAAAGCAGTAGACGGAATCGACGACTGGTTTGTAAAGGAGCTTAAGAGTGAAGGCTATGACGATGCACAGGATCTTGTAGATCTGTTTACAGAGGATTCGGTAGATACCGTGGAGGATTACAGTGATCTGAACTGGCCTGAGACAACCTGGAACTTTGCATGCTCCACAACGGAGACAAGTACCTGGGCTGATGGAGGACGTAAGTTCGGTGAACTCATGGAAAAGGCTACCGGAGGAAAGGTCAAGGTTAACATTTACGCAGCGGATCAGCTGACAAACGGAAATCAGTCCGAGGGAATCCAGGCATTGATGAACGGAGACCCGGTACAGATCTCCATGCATTCCAATCTGATCTATTCTGCATTTGATCCACGCTTCAATGTGGTATCCCTGCCGTTCATCTATGATTCCTATGATGATGCAGATGCGAAGTTTGACGGAGAGGCCGGAGACAAGCTGAAGGAGATCCTTAACGGCTACGGACTTCACTGCATGGGTATTGCAGAGAACGGATTTCGTGAGTTGACAAACAGCAAGCATGAGGTAAAATCTGTAGATGATATGAAGAATCTGAAGGTTCGTGTAGCCGGCTCTAATCTTCTTATGGAGTGTTATAAGAGATGGGGGGCAGATGCTACAAATATGAACTGGTCCGAGACCTACACAGCACTTCAGCAGAATACGGTAGAGGGCGAGGAGAATCCGTTGCCCGCCATCGATGCAGCCAGTGTACAGGAGGTACAGCCATATTGCTCCATGTGGGATGCAATCTATGACTGCCTGTTCTTCTGCATCAACCAGGATATTTATGATGCGCTGACACCGGAGCAGCAGGCTGTTGTTGACGAGTGTGGTCAGAAAGCTGTTGAGTATGAGCGTTACATCAACCGTTCCAGTGATGATGAGATCAAAGCACGCTGGGCAGACAAAAACGGTGTGACCTTCACAGAGAAAAAGGACATGGATATCGATTCCTTTAAGAAAGCAGTAGACGGTGTAGATGACTGGTTTGTTCAGGAACTGAAAAAACAGGGCTATAATGATGGTCAGGATCTGGTAGATCTGTTTACAAAGTAATCTTCATATATGTTTATAAAAAGATAAAATAGCCGGAAAGAGGTAGTTCTGAGAGGATTTTTCAGGACCGCCTCTTTTCTTTGCGGAAAAAAGATTATATACTGATAGCAGTCCGGCATTTGTTGGGCAGGAGATTATTGAAATATGACCGGAACATAAGTAAAGCATATATTTGCATTTATTTTACTGTATGCTCCGGAGAGTTGATAAGGTAAAGGAA
>UMGW01040149.1_pt1 | contig 13638 bp, 10 predicted proteins | sample 1965371 | NCBI WGS metagenome assembly UMGW01 (sample SAMEA4836082, study PRJEB28245) | human gut metagenome | biome: gut microbiome; material: fecal sample | place: Denmark | collected 2008
AAATGAACAAGGAGAGCCTTTCGGAATACCGGAAAAGAGAGAAGCGGGAATAATTGCCAACCTATATGGGGAAATTGCCATTTACCGGAGGGGGAAAACCACCGACCTTTGCACCAGGAAGTTAAATCTTTTAATAATGAAAGCAATGATGGCAAAATTAAAATCTCTGTTTGTTGCGTTTTTAACAATAGCAGCATCTGCCCAAAAACTGGGTATCAATCTTATCCGTGTGGCAATCCTTGTAATTTTTGTATGGATTGGTGGTCTGAAATTCTGGAACTATGAAGCCGAAGGAATTGTGCCTTTTGTGGCGAACAGTCCCTTTATGAGTTTCTTTTATACTAAGGATGCTCCTGAATATAAAGAATATAAGCTGAAAGAAGGCGAACTCGATGAAACGAAGCACCTGTGGCATGAAGAGAACAATACTTATGGGTTCTCTCATGGATTGGGTATTTTGATTATGGGGATCGGTATCTTGACGTTTTTAGGCATCTTCTCTCCGAAAACCGGTTTGGTGGGGGCCGGACTGGCTATTGTCATGACATTGGGCACTTTGTCTTTCCTTGTAACAACGCCCGAGGTGTGGGTCCCCGATTTGGGAAGTGGCGAACAGGGATTCCCTCTGCTGACGGGCGCCGGTCGTCTGGTCATTAAGGATATTGCTATTCTGGCAGGAGCTGTTGTCGTTCTTTCGGATAGTGCGGGAAGGGTATTGAACCAGTTGAAAAAGTAAAGTTGGAAAGACCGGTCACGGACATGCTCTTTTATAGGGGGGGTATATGGATGCATTCCGGCGAGAGGCAAGTATTTCCTGCAAGACATAACTATCTATGAGGCAAGTTGCATCCTGTGTCATCTTGCTGTCTGTCAGCTATTGATAATGAATGCAAATTTGGCAGATTCTGCGGTTAACCCCTGTTAAGTGCTTATCTGTCTGTGTTAAAAGAGGAAAAAAAACTCTGACAAACGGTACAACCGTACAATATTTGTCATTACATTAGCGTCATAAATGTTAAACCAAACTTGAAATTAACAAATTAATAGATATTAAGTTATGAAACAAGCAACTAAAATGGTACTAGGCGCAGCAGCAATTGTAGCAGTCAGCGCAGGTGTAGCAGGAGTAACGGCTTATTCTATGTTGAAACCCGAGCCAAACAAAAGCGTGGCTTTTAATGATGTGTTCCAACAAAATCCGAATACAAGACTCGCCGCGTTGGACGCCACTCAAATGCAACCGGTGGATTTGACTCAGGCAGCGGAAAATTCAGTGCATGCAGTAGTTCATATAAAGTCAACTCAAGAATCAAAGACTCAGACGGTTACCGTTCGTGATCCGTTCTATGATTTCTTTGGTGATATTTTTGGAAATGGCAGAGGCGGCGGTCAGCAGCGTCAGGTGCAGACTCCTGAAAGAGTGGGATTCGGTTCCGGAGTGATCATCTCGAAAGATGGATATATTGTAACGAATAACCATGTAATCGATAATGCTGATGTGATCAGTGTCAAACTGAATGACGGACGTGAATACAAGGGACGTGTAATCGGCACAGACCCCAGCACGGATTTAGCGTTGGTTAAAATTGAAGCGGATGAGCTTCCTACGATTCCCGTGGGCAATTCGGAGGCTTTGAAAGTAGGTGAGTGGGTATTGGCTGTGGGTAATCCCTTTAATATGACTTCTACGGTAACAGCCGGTATTGTGAGTGCCAAAGCCCGTTCTTTAGGGGTATATAATAATGGTGTGGAATCTTTCATCCAGACAGATGCTGCGATCAACCAAGGCAACAGTGGTGGTGCATTGGTGAATGCAAGGGGTGAACTGGTAGGTATCAATTCCGTACTTTATTCACCTACAGGAGCTTATTCGGGTTATGGGTTTGCTATTCCAACCAGTATTATGACGAAAGTTATAGCCGACTTGAAAGAATATGGAACCGTTCAGCGTGCGGTATTGGGCATCAAGGGTACTCCGATTAATGATGACCAGCAGATGATGCCGGAAGAAATCAAGAAGAAGGTGAAGGAACTGGGCGCCACCGACGGTGTGTTGATTGCTGAGATAATTGAGGGAGGTTCTGCGGCCGGCAACTTGGAAGTAGATGATGTCATTATCGGTATTGACGGAAAACGTGTGAAGAACTTTGCAGAGTTGCAGGAGGGGTTGGCTAAACACCGTCCGGGTGACAAAGTAATCGTCAAGGTGTTGCGTGACAAGAAAGAAAAGGATATCGAGATGACCTTGAAGAATGCACAGGGAACAACGAAAGTGGTGAAGAGTGCGGGCATGGATATCTTGGGCGCAGCATTCCGTGAAGTTCCTCAGGAATTGAAGAGACAATTGAATTTGGGATATGGTGTGGAAGTCACAGGTGTGACAGACGGTAAGATGAAGGCTGCCGGTATCCGTAAAGGCTTCATCATCCTGAAGGCAAACGGACAACCTGTCAAATCAGTAAATGATTTGGAAGATGTGCTGAAAGCTGCTACCCAGTCACCGGATCAGGTATTGTTCCTGAGTGGTATGTTCCCATCAGGTAAACGTGCGAACTATGCAGTGGATTTGACACAGGAATAAGAAGATTTTTAAGGTAGAAAGTTTCAATAGGTGAAGTTTAGAGGATGCACGGTAAGGGTTACTTCCGTGCATCCTGATTTTATAGTCAAACAGGACTGATAACCTTATTTTCGCAAAATATTTAGGAAAAGAAGGACAAAGATAGTCTTTTTTGATTTATTAGCTAATATTTTTCAAACAAAAATGGATGTATTCCATTTAATGTTGTAAATTTGCATCCCAAATTTGTTTTATAGAGAATGAGACAATTAAAGATTACCAAAAGTATCACTAACCGAGAGAGCGCATCTCTGGATAAGTATTTACAGGAAATAGGCCGTGAAGACCTGATTACTGTAGAGGAAGAGGTAGAGCTCGCTCAGCGTATCCGTAAAGGCGACCGGGTAGCATTGGAAAAACTGACACGTGCCAACTTGCGTTTCGTCGTGTCTGTAGCCAAGCAGTATCAAAATCAGGGGTTAAGTCTTCCTGACTTGATTAATGAAGGCAACCTGGGATTGATTAAAGCAGCCGAAAAGTTCGATGAAACCCGAGGCTTCAAGTTTATCAGTTACGCCGTATGGTGGATTCGTCAGTCTATTCTCCAGGCATTGGCAGAACAGTCACGTATTGTCCGTTTGCCGTTGAATCAGGTAGGCTCGTTGAACAAGATCAGCAAAGCCTTCTCTAAATTCGAACAGGAAAACGAACGTCGTCCTTCTCCGGAAGAACTGGCCGATGAACTGGAAATACCTGTAGACAAAATCTCGGACACGTTGAAGGTTTCAGGACGCCACATTTCTGTAGACGCTCCTTTTGTGGAAGGAGAAGACAACAGCTTGCTGGATGTGCTTGTGAACGACGACTCGCCTATGGCAGACCGTTCCTTGGTTAATGAGTCACTTGCGAGGGAAATTGATAGAGCACTCTCTACGCTGACCGAAAGGGAGAAGGATATTATCCAGATGTTTTTCGGTATTAATACGCAGGAAATGACGTTGGAAGAAATCGGCGATAAATTCGGCCTCACTCGTGAGCGCGTACGCCAGATTAAAGAGAAAGCCATTAGAAGATTGAGACAAAATTCGCGTAGCAAGCTGCTTAAGTCTTATTTAGGGTAAGAAAGATTCGGTTTCCGAAAAGAAAACAAAGCACAAGATGGAAGGTTGTTTCCGTCTTGTGCTTTTGTTCATAATATACCAATAATGCCTATCGGTTGCGCTATGTGCCGCATGGTAATGGGCACATCAGCAAATTATTATAGTTAATTAATCTATTACTTTTTCGTATTTGTCCGTAAATAACTACTTTTGTCCTCTAATAAAATTATAAAATTAGAATTATGAAATCCATAAAGATTCTGTGCTCTTTATTATTGGTACTGACGGTATGCTCGGCATTCTCATTGAAAGGAAGTAAATCTGTTTATATAGTAGGCGTATCCGCATCGTTTACAGATTCATTGGTTTATTTCACGGAAATCCAGTTGCTGGACAGTGTGAGTCTGGATAAGAATAAGATGTTGCCGGAACGCTCACAATACAGTTATCAGCTGAAAAATTATCTGGAAAACGAGGAAGGGCTGACGAACCGTACTTGCTTTGTTTATTTCTCGAACAGCAGAAAGAAACTGCAGAAGACCATCAACAAGATGAAGACCAAGTATCAAAAAGGAAAGACCTTGCTGATTCGCGAAGTGAACCCCAATGCGTTCAAGTTCAAGAAACCGGAAGAGTAATCCTTTTCTTATGAAAAAGATTCTATTTCTATTCTTGGCAGCCTGCTTTTTCTTCTCTTGTGAGAAGGAAACAATCGTGATTCCTCAGCAACATGCCGGAAGAACGGTTCTGGCATTCTTTTGGGCGGATAACAGTTTGAATTCCAGTTTGCGTAATAATATTCAGACGATGATGCAAGGACTTCAGGCTATGAAGGATTCGGCTGCTTTATTGGTATATTGGGATGGTGAGGCTTCGGATATCAGTTGGCCGGAGCCTTGTATCGTAGAATATGTAACCAATGGTCAGGGGGGTATCAACAGCCTGTCTAAAGGAACGATAGATGCAATGATGGCTGATAAGAATACATCTATCTATGATTTGATTGGTATTGGTAACATCAGAAAAAAATATCCCCCTCAGACATCGACGGAGAAAACCGTCATGCAGACAGTGATAGGTGATATGATGAGTGCTTACCCGTCGGAAAGTTATGGAATAATCTTTGGATCTCACGGTTCGGGATGGTTGCCCAACTATTACCGGCACCCGTTCTATAGGACAAGATGGCGGGCGGTATTCCAGTGACACAGCGTTGATACCGGAATTGGCGGAAGTGTTGCGTACGGTAAATCCTCAAAAGTTTGATTTTGTCTTGTTTGATGCGTGTATGATGGGGTGTGCCGAGGTGTATTATGAGCTGAAGGATGCTGCCAGATACTGTATCGCTTCTGTACTTGATATACCGGCAGCCGGATTTCCTTATGCAAGTGTGATGCCTTATTTGTATGAAAATGCGATCAAGGATTATTTGGGGCCAATCTGTAAAGATTATATAGATTATTATAACTATAATGGTTGGGGAACCATTTCGGCAGTGGATTGCAATCAGATGGAAGGCTTGGCGGAAGCGGTCAGAAGTGTGATTTTGTCCAATCAGGATAGCCTGAAGAACGTGGATACAGCTGATTTGCAGCAATATGGCAAAGGCAGCAGCAACTTCAAAGGATATGCCTATGATATGTTACAGTTTATTGAAAAATTGTGTGGAGGAATGGCTCCGGACGATTTTACGCAACAATTAAAGAAGACGGTCGTTTATACAGGTTATACTCATGATCCCACCTCATCCTTGTACAGAATAGATGGGGATAACTACAGTGGAATGGGTATGTATATCCCCAATTCATTCACCACTCCCAAATATTTGCTTTGGAACAATTATTTCAAGTCTTCCATAGCGTGGTATCATGCATCCGGATGGGCTGAAACGGAATCTATTTGGGGGAATTGAAGGAGAATGCAGCCAGTTGCCTTTTACTTGATCCCGAATAATAGATATAGCGGATGGAAGTACCGAATTTCCGGTATTCCTCCATTTCCACCGAGTTGTCTACTGCATCCTGCAGGGCTTGTTTAAAGGCGGCATAATGGGTGTTCATATAAGTGGCGTTGTCCAGTTCTCCTGTAACACTGTAGAAATAGCTCACACTATTATCTTTCTCATTATAACAGGTGCTGTCCAGTGTAATCGTTTCGTTCATGCGTGTGGGGCAGGACCGGTTGGTCTTTTCGGCTGTCTGTTTGAATTTACGGACTTGTGAACGGTGGTTATTATTACATCCTGCCAAAGTAAGGATGCCTAGGGCCGCTATTATAACTGTTTCTCTTTTCATTATAAATCGGTATTTTGAAGCGAAAGTAAACTATAAGTTTGAACAAAGCAAATGGATTTTTGTTTTTTATTAGTAAGTTTGTGCAAACAAAAAAAGTAAAACATGTCTCGCATTATAGATGAATTAAAACGTACGGATCACAAGCGTTATCTGGGTGGTCTTGATTTCTTTAAATATATTGGTCCCGGATTACTGGTTACTGTAGGTTTTATTGATCCGGGAAACTGGGCCTCGAATTTTGCGGCCGGTTCCGAATTTGGTTACGCGTTGTTGTGGGTGGTGACCTTGTCTACCATTATGTTGATTGTGTTGCAGCACAATGTGGCCCACCTGGGCATTGTGACGGGATTGTGCCTGAGTGAAGCAGCCACGCAGTATTGTCCCAAGTGGATATCCCGTCCCATTTTGGGCAGCGCGGTGCTGGCCTCCATATCCACTTCGCTGGCGGAGATACTGGGAGGAGCCATTGCCTTGCAGATGCTTTTGGAAATTCCCATTACCTGGGGATCTGTCCTTACTACGATGTTTGTCGTCATTATGCTTTTTTCCAATTCATATAAAAAGATAGAAAGAGCCATCATTGCTTTTGTATCCGTAATCGGCCTTTCGTTTCTGTATGAGTTGTTTTTGGTAGATATTGACTGGCCTGTGGCAGTCCGTTCCTGGGTGGTTCCTGAGATACCCCAGGGCAGTATGCTGATTATCATGAGCGTACTTGGGGCAGTGGTTATGCCGCATAACCTTTTCTTGCATTCAGAGGTGATACAGAGCCACGAGTACAACAAGCAGGACGAGAGCTCCATTCGTAAAGTATTGAAATATGAATTCTATGATACTTTGTTCTCCATGATTGTAGGATGGGCCATCAATAGTGCCATGATCTTACTGGCAGCCGCTACTTTCTTCCGTACCCGGACTCCGGTGGAAGAGTTGCAGCAGGCGAAGTCGTTGCTTGACCCGTTGCTGGGCAGCCATGCCGGAATCATCTTTGCCCTGGCATTGCTGATGGCGGGGATTTCCTCCACCATAACCAGTGGTATGGCGGCAGGTTCTATCTTTGCAGGTATTTTCGGTGAGTCTTATCATATCAAGGATATCCACTCTAAGGTCGGTATTTTGATTTCTTTGGGGATAGCATTGGTTCTTATCTTCTTTATTGAGAATCCCTTTTACGGACTTATCATTTCTCAGATGATTCTGAGTATCCAGCTGCCTTTCACGGTGTTCCTGCAAGTAGGACTGACCTCTTCCAAACGGGTGATGGGCAAATATGCCAACTCCCGGTGGAGTTCATTCGTGCTTTATACCATTGCGGTGATTGTCTCCGCATTGAATATCATGCTGTTGCTCAGTTGAATAATGTGCGAATTTGCCCATGTGCCAATTGCCATGCGGGACCATAGCGCAGCACGTGGGCACATGGGCAAATTTTTTATTTCGTTTTGCTTTCCGAGATAATCAGCAGCTTGTCACCGGCGTGCAGTTGCAGAGAGCCATTGGGAATCATGAACTCGTTTCCTCTTTTTATCAGCATCACCAGCATACCTTTAGGCAGGTTCATATCCATTAGTCTGTTTCCTTTTGCCAGCATTTCTTCCGTCAGTACGATATCGCGGAGGTCTGTATTGATTTCCTCCGGTATCTCTACTCCGAAATCATTTCCTGTTTTTTCCAGTGGGGTATCCAGATGGAGTAATTTGGCCATCCATGAAATGGTCGTTCCCTGAACCACTAAAGACAATATGGTAATGAAGAATACGATATTGAAAATCTGAGTAGATCCCGGCACATCAGCTACTACCGGATAAGTGGCGAATATGATAGGTACTGCTCCGCGCAATCCCACCCAGGAAATAAACAGCCGTGAGTTGATGTTCATCTTTTTAAAGGGAAGGAGGCAGAGCAGAACACTGAGCGGGCGGGCGAGGACAATCATGAAAATGCCGATCAAGGTTGCCGGTATGGCGATGGACAACATTTCATGGGGATTCACCAGCAATCCCAGGCTCAGGAACATGATAATTTGGAAGAGCCAGGTCATGCCGCTCATAAAAGTAGCGATCTCCTTACGGTTTACAATGCGTACGTTACCCACCATCATTCCTGCTATATAGACAGCCAGATAGCCGTTTCCTTTACACAGGTCGGTCATGGTGAATGTGAAGAAAATAAAGCTCAGCAGCAAGATAGGATAGAGTGACTGGTTCTTCAAGTCAATCTTGTTGATGATTGCTACCGCCAGTTTTCCCAGCAGGAATCCTGATGTGCCACCCACAGCAAACTGAATCAGGAATGAAATCAGAATATCGTCTGCCCCCATGCCTGCCGACGTGATGAACTGTATCAGGACGATAGTAAGCATATACGCCATAGGGTCATTACTTCCGCTTTCCAGTTCCAGCATCGGTCGGAGGTTATGTTTCAGATTCATGCTTTGCGAGCGCAGGATGTTGAACACGGAAGCAGAGTCCGTAGAGGACATGGTAGCCGCCAGCAGCATGGCCGTCATCAGGGACATGGTAATGCTGACATTCGAGAATCCGGAAATCCAATAAATAAAGAATCCGGTGAAAATAGTAGTAAGCAACACACCGAAGGTGGAAAGCAGTATGCCTTGTGGCAATACAGGCTTGATATCCGAGTATTTGGTATCCATACCCCCTGAGAACAGAATGATGCTAAGGGCCATCATGCCGATGAACTGGGCTTCGCCCGCATCATGGAACTGGAGTCCCAGACCATCGCTTCCGAACAGCATGCCGACCAATAAAAAAACAAGTAACGTAGGGATTCCGAACCGGTATCCGGTCTTACTCACTACAATACTTACGAACAATAGGATGGAACCTATCAAGAGAATGTTTTCTGCATTAAATATCATACTTCTGTGATCTTGTTTAATTTTTTAATATGATGTGCCAGCATCAGGCAGGCTGTGATAAACGCTAACAGATCGGATACAGGCATACTGAGCCAGATGCCGTTCAGTCCCCACCAATGAGGTAGTAACAGCAGGCAGGGTAATAAATACAACAGTTGGCGGGACAAGGAGAGGAAGATAGAAATTTTCGCTTTCCCGATAGATTGGAAGAAACTGGAAATTACAATTTGTATTCCCACGAAAGGAAACATCAGTACTCCGATTTGTAACCCGGTGCGTGCCAATGCTGTAAGTTCTTTATCGTCTGTAAACATATTAACAACCAAATTAGGGAAAAGTTCGCTGAAAGCAAATCCCAACGAAGTGATGCACCCCCCTGCAATCATGCAATATTTCAAAGTCTGCTTCACCCGGCCGAATTTGTGTGCGCCATGATTATAGCCCACAATCGGTTGCATTCCCATAGTCAGCCCCATGATAACCATTACAAACAGCATCAGCAGACGGTTTAATATGCCGTATGCGCCGATAGCCAGATCGCCCCCGTAGAGCAGCAGGCTCTTGTTGAATATAATGACAATGGCCGAAGCGCAGACATTCATCAGGAACGGCGACATACCTATACTGAAGATATTCTCTACGATCCGTTTCCTTAATTTGAATATCCCTTTCTTGAAGCGGATATAACTTTTTTCCTGCATGAAATGGCTCAGCACCCATATCATGCCGGCAAACTGTGAAAGGATGGTTGCCGTGGCTGCTCCGCGGATTCCCCAACCGAGCCAGAAAATAAAGACAGGAGCCAGAATAATGTTGCATCCCACTGTCAGCATGGAGGACAGCATCGCCTTTCGGGGATAACCGGTGGCACGCATGATATTATTCAGTCCGATCATTACATAGGTGACAGGACTTCCTATTAATATAATCTGCATAAAGTCGCGGGCGTATGGCAACGTGTCATGGCTTGCCCCGAAGAAGAACAGAATCCGGTCCAGAAACAGCAGGGTGATGCCTCCGTAGAAAATAGAATTTATCACACAGAGCACCGTTACGTTTCCCAGCACCTTCTCGGCACCGTCCGTATCCTTCTGCCCCAGGCGGATAGAAGAAATGGTAGCGCCACCCACCCCGACCAGTGTACAGAATGCCACCAGCAGATTCATCAGCGGAAAAGAAATAGCCAAACCCGATATGGCCATGGCGCCGACACCATGGCCGATAAATACACTATCAATAATATTGTACAGTGATGTCAGTGTCATCCCTATGATGGCAGGGATAGAGTACTCTAAAAGCAGCTTTCCGACCTTTTCTGTACCCAGTATGTGCGGGTTGTTTTCTTTCATTCGCGTTTTTGTTATTTTTAAGCTTTGCAAAGTTAGGAATATGGAGGATTATTCGGACCTTTGTGGCGTTAAATCAAACTAAAAGTAATATGAATTCAACAAAAAGCATAGCAGCTTTATTCGATTTTGACGGAGTGGTAATGGATACTGAGACTCAGTATAGTATATTCTGGAATGAACAAGGACGGAAATACCATCCGGAGCTTCCCGAATTCGGCCGGTTGATAAAAGGACAGACCTTGACACAGATTTATGCCAACTATTTTGCCGGAATGGAAGAGGTGCAGCATGAAATTACAGAAGATTTGAACAAATTTGAAAAAAATATGTTATATAATTATGTCCCGGGCGTAGAGGCTTTCCTGAAAGAATTGAGGGAAAACGGGGTAAAGATAGCTATAGTCACAAGTTCAAATGAGATGAAGATGAGCAACGTATATAAAGCACATCCGGAATTGAAGCAAAGTGTGGACCGTATCCTCACTGCTGAAATGTTTACTCATTCCAAGCCTGACCCCGAATGCTTTCTGTTAGGTGCGACAGTTTTTGACACCGTGCCGGAGAACTGTGTGGTTTTCGAGGACTCGTTTCATGGACTTGAGGCGGGGAACCGTGCCGGAATGACTGTGATAGGACTGGCTACCACCAATTCTGAAGAGCAAATACGCGACAAGGCAAATGCTGTTATTCAGGACTTTAATGGATTCAGTTTCGAAAAAATGAAGAATATGATGAGGTAATGTCAACTAAAACATCTACCTTTGCAGCCGTTTTTTATAAATTAAAGTAAATATGGCAGGATATATTTCGGGCGATACACGCAAAGTAACTACCCACCGTTTGGTGGAAATGAAGCAGAGAGGCGAGAAAATTTCTATGCTTACCTCCTATGATTACACGACAGCGCAGATTGTAGATGGCGCAGGCATCGATGTTATATTGGTAGGCGACTCCGCTTCGAATGTCATGGCAGGAAATGTGACCACACTTCCTATCACCCTTGATCAGATGATTTATCATGGAAAGTCTGTGGTCCGTGGGGTGAAACGCGCGCTTGTTGTGGTGGATCTGCCTTTTGGCACTTACCAGACTTCCGAATACGAAGCGGTGACCAATGCGATCAAAGTAATGAAGATTACGCACGCCGATGCTTTGAAACTGGAAGGGGGCGTGGAGATCATTGATGCGGTAAAGAAAATCATTGCTGCCGGCATTCCCATCATGGGACATTTGGGGTTAATGCCGCAATCTATCAATAAATATGGAACCTATACTGTACGCGCCAAGGACGAGGAAGAGGCCGAGAAGTTGTTGAGCGATGCACATCTGCTGGAAGAGACAGGGTGTTTTGCGCTGGTACTTGAGAAAATCCCTGCGTCACTGGCAGAGCGTGTGGCCAGGGAACTGACTATTCCCGTTATCGGTATCGGAGCCGGTGGCGCGGTAGACGGGCAGGTGCTGGTAGTATCGGACATGCTGGGGATGACCAACGGTTTCAGTCCTCGTTTCCTCCGTCGTTATGCCGATCTGCATACAGTTATGACGGGAGCCATACAGCAGTATGTGGATGATGTGAAAAAAGGGGATTTCCCTAACGAAGACGAACAATATTAAAAGTTTTTGCTGATATGTATGATGACTTCTTCTTTCCGTATGAAAAGGCAAAACTGTGGACTGGGAATATGTTTTTGTTATCCCTTTCCAATTTTTTGCTTTATGCATCACTATACATGATGCTTCCTGTGCTGCCTTTATGGATGGTGCGGCACTGGTATTGCAGTTATGCGGAAGCAGGAGCAGCCATTGCTGTTTTCGGGCTGGCCATGTTCCTTCCGGGAACATTCAACAGCTACCTTATTGATACGTTCAAACGTAAAAGTGTGTGCTTTATAGCGATATTCCTGTTTGTGGCATCCAGTCTGCTATATCCGTACGTTGCGACCGTAGGATTTGTAGCTTTGGTCAGGGCTGTCCAGGGAGGGCTGTTCAGCGTCATTACCATGACTACGGGCAGTACATTGGTGATTGATGTCACTGCTTCCCGCCGCCGCACGGACGCCAATATCGCTTTTGCCTGGGCGGGTCGTTTTGGAATGGTGGTGGGTCTTGCCTTGGGGATCTATATTTATCCTTATTGGAATTTTCACCATATCATTTATACCAGTATGGCTCTGGGAGCGTTGGCGCTGGTGCTGATTCCGGCGGTGAAAGTTCCTTTCCGTGCTCCGCTCAGCACTTCATGGTTCTCGCTGGACCGTTTTTTGCTACCGCGCACTTTGTGGCCGGGGATGAATATGATGATGGTGGCCATTATCTTTGGGATATTGGTGGCACATATTTACAATGAATTGTTTTTTGTTTGTATCCTGATAGGCTTTGTCCTGTCTTTGCTGCTTTTGCGTTACGTGCTTTCTCATGCTTCCGGTCGTTCGGAGGTAGAGCTGGGGCAGGCGGCAATGATAGGAGGATTGTTATTGCTCGCTTTTTCCAATAGCTTGATGAACAGTTATATAGCTGGTATTTTGTTGGGGATGGGAACCGGAACCACTGTGTCACGTTTCTTTATAAAAATGATCAGCCTGCCGAGGCATTGCGAGCGGGGAACGGGAAACAATACCTATCAGCTGATGTGGGAGGCAGGAGTACTGATTGGTTTCCTGTTTGAGAATATGTGGACTGAGGGTCATCCCGATACCATTTATTGGATATGTATCGGTATCTGTGTCGTTCTGCTGCTGATGTATGAGTTCTTCACACATCCGTGGTATTACAGAAAGATGGAGGAAAAACAGTGAAATATGGCAACTTACATAAATTAATAATATAAAGAATATGGCAGACGACAAAAAGATTATCTTTTCGATGGTGGGCGTAAGCAAAGCCTTCCAGGCGAACAAACAGGTATTGAAGGACATCTACCTATCCTTTTTTTACGGTGCTAAGATCGGTATCATCGGTCTGAACGGTTCGGGTAAATCAACACTGATGAAAATCATTGCCGGACTGGAGAAAAGTTATCAGGGAGAAGTGGTGTTCTCGCCGGGCTACTCTGTAGGCTATCTGGCACAGGAACCGCATCTGGATGATGAAAAGACAGTGAAAGAGGTGGTGATGGAAGGAGTGCAGAGCATCGTGGACACACTGGCGGAATACGAAGAAATAAACAATAAGTTCGGGCTTCCCGAATACTATGAGGATTCTGAAAAGATGGATGCGCTCTTTGCCCGTCAGGCAGAGTTGCAGGACATCATTGACGCTACGGACGCATGGAATCTGGACAGCAAGCTGGAACGCGCCATGGATGCGTTGCGCTGTCCGCCCGAAGACCAGCCGGTGAAGAATCTCTCGGGAGGTGAGCGCCGCCGTGTGGCATTGTGCCGCCTGCTGTTGCAGAAGCCGGATATCCTGTTGCTGGACGAGCCTACCAACCATTTGGATGCGGAAAGTATCGACT
>UMGW01056241.1_pt1 | contig 13446 bp, 10 predicted proteins | sample 1965371 | NCBI WGS metagenome assembly UMGW01 (sample SAMEA4836082, study PRJEB28245) | human gut metagenome | biome: gut microbiome; material: fecal sample | place: Denmark | collected 2008
GCTTCCAGCCCCTGAACAAAGACCTGCAGGCCGAGATGCTGGACCGCCTGAAGGACACGGAGGTGAGAGTGTGACTGCCTATATCTGCAAATGCGGACGGCGAGTAAAGAAATCCACCGATGCCAGTACCACTGGCAACCGCCTATCCGGCTATGCACCCGGCCATGAGTGCTGGGGATGCCCCTACGCCATGCCATACGGAAACTATCAATGGGATGAAAGTGCTAGAACTGTCAGCCGGGAGACTCAGGGCTACGAATGCCGGATGAGTAAGACCCTCACCTATGCGTCAGAGTTCGCTGGCTCTATCAAGGATAAATGCACTTGTCGAGTGCATAGTCTGGACTTCGACTTTCTGTCTCAGGTCTCCTCCTGGATCAAAGACACTTATCCAGACAGAGAGATTTTTGGCTCGTTTTCCAAAGATATTCGTGCATCGGACTATGGATCTGATGGCCGTTACTGCCTGACTATCACCTGCACCCAGAATCTGAAAGGCGTTGCCGCAAAAAGAGAGCTGCTTGATCAGTTCTTTACTCCGAATGGTAGCCGCAAGGACATGACACCGCAGCAGGAAATGGAAAAGATTCTTGCTGACATCAAAAAAGCAAAGGAGATTTTCTCATGTACACCTGCCCAGAATGCGGATGCTGCTGCGACCATGACAAGCCCTGCTGCCAGCAGTTCGGCGGCGGCAACACCGACCACCTCGGCGGGCGAGGCGGCTGCAAAAGGCTTGACCCCCGCGCTGTCCCCGCAGAGCAGCGCATCGGCCCCTGTTGTTCCTGCGGAGACTTCTTTTGCATCCGCAGCTGTCCCTACCTTTGACTTCTCGGCTCTGGGTGATTTGTCCCAGCAGGCCACCGAAGCAGACCAGCAGTTCGACCTGCACTATGGCGCGGCGCAGGACGAATACCTGATCTCCTGCATCTACCTCGCCCGCATCCACGCTCTGACTGCCAAGGCGGGCCGGTATGGCGGCGGTACATGGACAAAGTGGTATGAGAGCAAGGGACTCAGCGAAGGCAGCGCCCGCACGATGGTCAAAAACGGTGACGCTTTTAATTCCGCAACAGTTGCGGAATTAAAACAGCTGCCCGAGCTGACCCGCAAAGATTTGAACCTCATCGCCCGCAGCGGCTGCGCTGGGCAGCTGGTCGAAGCCGCCGGAGACAGCCAGCGGGTGCAGGAGCTTTTAGCCCAGCTCAAGGCCGAGAAGGAGCGGGCCAATGCTGCCGAGAGCCATCTGGAAGCCGTCCGAGCGGATGTAGCAGGGCTGCACGAGCAGAACACCCAGCTGAAGGAAAATTTGGACGCCTCCAATACCCGGGAGGAAGAAGCATGGAAGTCCTACGACAAGGCGATGCAGCGTGCCAAAACTGCCGAGAGCCAGCTGGAAGGCTCCCGTCAGGTAGCCGAAGCGGCCAATCGTCGGGCCGAAAAGTGGAGATCCGAGGCCGAAGCCGCCCGGAAGCAGCCCATCGTAGCTGTGGTGGACAAGGACGAAGTCGTCCGGCAGGCCAAGGAAATGGCCGACGGCATGACCGCCGACTACAAAGCCACACAGGAGCAGGACGCCCGCGACGCCTACGACAGCATCCTTCTGGCCGGCCGCTCCATCACAAATCTCGCGCAGTCCATAAAGCCGCTGTTCGGCAAGCTGCCGGGCGATCAGCGGGAAAACGCGATCGATCAGTTCGTACGCACATTAGGACAAATTCAAGGGGAGGTATCCAGATGTCTGTAAAGATCACGGCCCTCGAGGCCGAAAACGTCAAGCGCATCAAGGCCGTTGCGCTTACTCCTGCGCCCACCGGTCTCACCCTCGTGGGCGGCAACAACAATCAGGGCAAGACCAGCGTTCTCGACGCGCTGGCATGGGCGCTTGGCGGCGAAAAATTCCGCCCGAACGCCGCCCAGCGGGATGGTGCCGTCGCTCCCGCCCACCTCCGCGTCACTCTCTCCAACGGGGTCGTCGTGGAGCGCAAGGGCAAGAACAGCAGCCTCACCGTCACCGACCCCACCGGCCGCCGCAGCGGCCAGCAGCTGCTGAACGCTTTTGTCGAGCCGCTGGCCCTCGATCTGCCCCGCTTCATGGAGGCCAGCGACAAAGAAAAGGCTGACATCCTGCTGCGCATCATCGGCATCGGGAATGAATTGCATCTCCGGGATATGGAGATCAAACGCATCTACGACAAACGCACCTTCACCGGCCAGCTGGCCCAGCAGAAAAAGCACTTTGCCGACGAGCTTATCTCCTACCCCGACGCTCCCGAACAGCCCCTCAGCGCCTCTGACCTCATCCGCCGGCAGCAGGACATTCTGGCCCGGAACGGGGAGAATCAGCGTCTGCGGCAGCAGGCGCAGGAGTTGGCCCGGCAGGAACAACAGTGTCTGGACGAACTGAAACGCACCCGTGAGCGCATTGCGGAACTGGAAAAGCTGCGGGAAGAGCTGGACACCAAGCACACCAAGCTGTTCAACCAGCGAAAAAATGCAGAAAAGACCGTTGACCAGCTTCAGGACGAATCCACTGCTGAGCTGGAAGCCTCTATCCAGAGCATCGAGGAGACGAACCGGAAAGTCCGGGCCAACCTCGAAAAAGCCCGCGCCGAGGACGAAGCCTCCAAATACGCCAGCGACTACGACAAGCTTACGGATGCCATCGAGCAGAAGCGCAAAGAGCGTCTGGCCCTGCTGAACGGTGCCGACCTGCCCCTGCCGGAGCTGAGTGTGGAGGACGGCGCTCTTACTTATAAAGGCAAGCGCTGGCGGGATATGTCCGGCAGCGACCAGCTCCGGGTGGCCGCTGCCATCGTCCGGCGGCTCAACCCGGACTGCGGCTTTGTCCTTCTGGACAAGCTGGAGCAGATGGACATGACCACGCTGGAAGAGTTCGGCCACTGGCTCGAAGCGGAGGGCCTGCAGGCCATCGCCACCCGCGTCTCCACCGGCAGCGAGTGCCAGATCATCATTGAGGACGGCATGGTCAAGGGTGCTGACCTGCCTGTCCTGTCCGCCGCACCCACGCAGACCAGAACATGGACGAAAGGAGCTTTCTGATGAGCAGCTATTCCATCACCACCGGCATTCTGAACACCCCGGTCAAGGTCGTGCTGTACGGCCCCGAGGGCATCGGCAAGAGCACATTTGCCTCTCACTTCCCGGACCCCGTTTTCATCGACACCGAGGGCGGCACCAAGCGGCTCAATGTTGCCCGCCTGCCTCAGCCCACCAGCTGGGCCATGCTGCTGGACGAGGTGCGGGCCGTCACCCGGGGCGAAGTTTCCTGCGGCACGCTGGTCATCGACACCGCCGACTGGGCCGAGCGTCTGGCCATCGACGCCATCTGCGCCAAAGCCAAGGTGGACGGCCTCGAGGGCTTCGGCTACGGCAAGGGTTACACCTACGTCAAGGAGGAGTTCGGCCGGCTCCTCGACGCCCTCGAGGAGGTGCTGAACAGCGGCCACCATGTGCTGATCCTCGCCCACGCGGCCATCACCAAGTTCGAGCAGCCGGACGCTGCGGGCAGTTATGACCGCTGGACCATGAAGACCACCAAGCAGACTGAACCCCTCCTGCGGGAGTGGTGCGATATGCTCCTCTTCGCCAACTACCAGACCATCGTAGAAAAGAGCGGCAGCGGCCCCAACGCCAAGAACAAAGCCACCGGCGGCAAACGGGTGCTCTACACCACCCACCACGCCTGCTGGGACGCCAAGAACCGCTTCGGCCTGCCGGATGAAGTCCCCTTCGACTACGCCAGCATCGCCCACTGCATCACCGGTCCGGCCTCTGCGCCGCCTGCCGCCCCGAAGCCCGCAGCACCCGCCGAAAAGGACATTCTTCCCCCTCCCAGCGCACCGGCACCGCAGCCCAAGCCTCAGCCGGAATCGTCCCGGGAGACTGTCCCCGAAGCCCTGCTGACGCCCGACCTCATGGCGCTGGGCGTCCCCGAAAAGCTGGCCGCGCTGATGAGTGCCAACAACGTCACCCCCGAAGAATTGCAGTTCGTTGTGGGCAAGCGGGGCTATTTCCCGGAAGATATGCCCATCCGGGACTACCCCGCCGACTTTGTGGAGGGCTGTCTCGTGGCCGCATGGCCGCAGGTGCTTCAGATGGTGCTGGACAACCGCGACCTGCCTTTCTGATTTCTTCCTCTTAGGCTTCCCTGACAGGGGAGCTGGCTGCCGCAGGCAGACTGAGAGGTTCACACATTATTATAAAGGAGAATACTTATGGCTGACATGAATACCACTACCGACCGCGCTTTTGGCTGGGACGACGAATTTACCAACGTCTCGCAGGACTTCGTGCTCCTGCCCGAGGGCGAATACTACTTTGAAGTCACGGGGATGGAGCGCGCCCGCTTCGAGGGCAGCGCCAAGCTGCCGCCCTGCTCGATGGCAAAGCTGACGCTGAAGATCTTCGGCGGCGCTCTGGGCGACACCACCGTCACCCACCGCCTCTACCTCCACACCAAGACCCAGGGCCTGCTGGGCGCGTTCTTCGAGAGCATCGGCCAGTGCAGGAAGGGCGACACCTTCCGCCCCCGCTGGAACGAGGTCGTCGGCGCCAAAGGCCGCTGCAAGCTGGGCATCCACGATTACGTCAAGAAGAGCGGCGACCCCGGCCAGAGCAACGAAGTCATCCGCTTCCTGCCGCCGCCTGAAGAGAAAGCCGCACCCGCTCAGGGCTGGACGCAGGGGGCATTCTGATGAGAGAAAAACAGGCTCTGCGCCCCTATCAGGAAGCCGCCCGGAAGAGCATCCACACCGAGTGGGAAAATGGCCGTCTCCGCACTCTGCTGGTGCTGCCCACCGGCACCGGCAAGACCATCGTGTTCGCCTCCGTCGCCGCCGATCAGGTGCGGGCGGGCGACCGGGTGCTCATCCTCGCCCACCGTGGCGAGCTGCTGGAACAGGCGGCAGACAAGCTTCAGCGCTCCACCGGCCTCGTCAGCGCGGTGGAAAAAGCCGAGTCCACCTGCCTCGACAGCTGGTATCGGGTGGTGGTCGGCTCTGTCCAGACCCTGCAGCGCACCGCCCGACTCGAGCGCTTCCCCCGGGACTACTTCGGGACCATCATCATCGACGAGGCCCACCATTCCATCACCGACGGCTACCGCCGCATCCTCGACTACTTCGGCAGTGCAAAGGTCCTGGGCGTGACCGCCACCCCCGACCGGGGCGATATGCGAAACCTCGGCGAGGTGTTCGACAGCCTGGCCTATGAGTACAAGCTGACCGATGCCATCAAAGACGGCTACCTCTGCCGCATCATGGCCCAGACCGTCCCCCTCAAGCTGGACATCTCCGCCGTGGGCATGAGCAGCGGAGATTATTCCGTAGGCGAGCTTGGCACTGCCCTTGACCCTTACCTGAGCCAAATTGCTGACGAAATGGCAGCACGCTGTGCCGGGCGCAAAACGGTGGTGTTCCTGCCCCTCATCAAGACGAGCCAGAAATTCCGCGATCTGCTGAACACCAAAGGCTTTCGCGCCGCCGAGGTCAACGGCCAGAGCGCCGACCGCAGACAGGTGCTTTCGGATTTCGAAGCCGACAAGTACAACGTGCTCTGCAACTCCATGCTGCTGACGGAAGGTTGGGACTGCCCCTCGGTGGACTGCGTCGTCGTGCTGCGGCCCACGAAGGTGCGCAGCCTCTACAGCCAGATGGTGGGACGCGGCACCCGCCTCTCCCCGGGCAAGAAAGACCTGCTGCTCCTCGATTTCCTCTGGATGACCGACAAGCACGAGCTCTGCCGCCCCGCCGACCTCGTCTGTGAGGACCGTGCCGTGGCCCGGCAGATGACCGACAATCTGGCCGAAAGCGGCGGGCCGCAGGATATTGAGGACGCCGCCGCACAGGCCAGCGAGGATGTGGTGGCCCAGCGCGAAGAGGCGCTTGCCAAGCAGCTGGAAGAACAGCGCCGCAAAAAGGCGAAGCTCGTTGACCCGCTGCAATACGAGATGAGCATTCAGGCCGAAGATCTCTCCGGCTATGTGCCGGCCTTTGGCTGGGAGGCTGGCCCGCCCAGTGCAAAGCAGACTGCCGCACTGGAAAAACTGGGCATCCTGCCCGACGCCGTGGAGTCTGCGGGCAAAGCGGCTCTCCTGCTCGATCGTCTCAGCAAGCGCCGGGACGAGGGCCTGACCACCCCAAAGCAGATACGCTGCCTGGAGAAATACGGCTTCCAGCACGTCGGCACGTGGAGCTTCGAGTCCGCACGGCAGATGATCGACCGCATTGCCGCCGGCGGCTGGCGGGGCGCGCCGAAGGGCGTTGACCCCAAGAACTATATCCCGTCTGCTGAGCCGGTCATCGCAGATGATATGTTACTATGGTAATGCGAATGGAACATGAAAATGACATCAAAGAAGCACTGGACTTCGTCTCCCCGTCCGCCCTGACCTATGAAGAATGGCTCATGGTGGGCATGGGCCTGAAAGAAGCAGGTCTGCCCGTCGCCATGTGGGAGCAGTGGAGCGCCCGGGACGGCGGGCGGTATCACAAGGGCGAGTGCATCAAAAAATGGGAGAGTTTCCACGGCAGCTCGAAGCCCGTCACCCAGAGCAGCATCTTCCAGCTGGCCTATGAGCACGGCTGGTCCGGCCCTGCAGGCCGTGCGCTGGACTGGGGCGATGAGCTGACCGTCGGCCCGCAGCAGCCCGCACTGGTAGACCCCCGCTGGGTCGAGGAGCAGGAGCTTCACCTTCCCGACACATGGGAGCCTGCCCAGCAGCTCAAACGCTACCTGCAGGCCCTCTTCGAGCCGGACGAGTATGTGGCCTATGTCACCGAGAGCTTCATGGCCGCCGACCGCCGACGCCCGGCAAAAGGCTGCTGGGACAGAACTGCCGGGCAGCTCATCGAAGAGCTGGACGCCTGCGGCGGCGACGTCGGCAAGGTCATGGGCGACTGCGACCCGGAAATCGGTGCATGGATCTGCTTCAACCCGGTGGACGGCACAGGCCGGAAGGATGCCAATGTCACCAGCTACCGCTACGCCCTCGTGGAGTGCGACAACATGGAGCCCGGCAAGCAGCTGGCCGCCATCCACCAGATGGAGCTGCCCTGCGCCGCGCTGGTCTACTCCGGCGGCAAGAGCATCCACGCCATCGTCCGGGTCAATGCGCCGGATTATGCTGAGTACCGCAAGCGGGTCGATTACCTCTACGCCACCTGCCAGAAGAACGGCCTGACCCTCGACCAGCAGAACCGCAACCCTTCCCGCCTCTCCCGGATGCCCGGCATCCTGCGGGCGGGGCAGAAACAGGCCCTGCTTGAAACGAATGTCGGCAAAAGCTGCTGGGAGGACTGGTGCGACTGGGTGGAGGCCTGCACCGACGATCTGCCCGACACCGAATGTCTGGCCGACGACTGGGACGACCTGCCCCCGCTGGCCGATGCCCTCATCTCCGGCGTACTGCGCCAAGGCCACAAGATGCTGCTGGCAGGCCCCTCCAAGGCAGGCAAGAGCTTCGCCCTCATCGAGCTGTGCATCGCCATCGCCGAGGGCAAGACGTGGCTTGGCCGCTTCTCCTGTGCGCAGGGGCGTGTACTTTATATCAATCTGGAACTTGACAGGCCGTCCTGCCTGCACCGCTTCAAGGACGTCTATACCGCGATGGGCCTTGCGCCGGACAATCTGCGGAACATTGACATCTGGAACCTGCGCGGCGCATCTGTCCCGATGGACAAGCTTGCCCCCAAGCTCATCCGCCGGGCAGGCAAAAAGGGCTACACTGCCGTCATCCTCGACCCCATCTACAAGGTCATCACCGGCGACGAGAACAGCGCCGACCAGATGGCGAAATTCTGCAACCAGTTCGATGTGGTCTGCCGCGCGCTGGACTGCGCCGTCATCTACTGCCACCATCATTCCAAGGGCGCGCAGGGCGGCAAGCGCAGCATGGACAGAGCATCCGGATCCGGCGTGTTTGCCCGCGACCCGGATGCCATGCTGGACATGACTGAGCTGACCATCACCGACGCCATCCGGGAGCAGCTGCACAACAAGGCCGCCTGCCGGGTCATCAAAGCGATGCTGGATAAGCGCGGCCACGCGGACGCCTACGGCCCGGATGACGCCCTCAGCAAGAGCCGGATGCTCACCATCGCCAAAGAGAAGCTTGGCCTCGCCGACCTGCGGGCCATCGACGCCGAAGTGGCTGCGGCTCAGAAGAAAGCCGACAGCATGACTGCCTGGCGCATCGAAGGCACTCTCCGCGAGTTTGCAAGCTTTGCGCCGGTCAACCTCTGGTTTGACTATCCGGTGCATAAGCTGGACAGCGGGCTTCTGGAAGATCTGCAGCCGGACAGCGACTTCCGCACGCTGGGTGCAAAGGGTGCGAGCCGCCGCTGGGGTGACAAGGCCAAGCAGTCCAAGGACAGGAAGGCCGAGCTGGACACTGCTTTTGAAGCCTGCATGATGGACGGTGAGGTCACCGTCTACAGCCTCGGCGAGTATATGGATCTGAAGCCCCGCACCGTCAAGAACCGTCTGAAAGAAGACGGGCGCTTCTGGATCGACGGCGAGAAGGTCGGCCGCAAGGAGCCCGGCAGCAGAGGTTAAACACTCTGTTATATTTGCAATTACATTTTGTTGTAAAATTGCAGAAATAGCCGCTATTTTGCACGACAGCAAAAACTGCAAAATTGCAGAAATAGCCGCTATGACTGCAACATTTGCAGTGCAAAATAGCCTATATATAATAGCATGACTGCACTGCAATGTGTGATGGGGTATCCCAGAGGATGGGGCGACCACAGCCCCCATCCTCCGGGGACCCTCCCCATCACGTTGGCCGCTGATACAAAAAAAGAAAACGAGGTACGAAATGACCACACAGTTTTTTATCCCCATGCGTCCGCCCACCACTACCCATAACGCCAAAGAGCTTCATGCCTACATGAAGGGCGGCAAGCCCTGCGCCGTACTGCATGACAGCTCTGAACTGAAAGCCGCCCGTGCCAAGCTCCACGCCTACCTTGCGCCCCACGCCCCTGAGAAGCCCATCCCGGCGGGCCGTCCGGTGCGTCTGCTGGTCAAGTGGATGTTCCCCGCCGAGGGCCGTCCGGACGGCAGCTGGCGCACTTCCAAGCCCGACACTGACAATCTGGAAAAAGCCCTCAAGGACGAGATGACCCGCCTGCACTTCTGGCACGACGACGCCCAGGTGTGCAGCGAGATCATCGAGAAGTTCTGGGCCGACATCTGCGGCGTGTTCGTGCAGGTGGAGGAGCTGGCATGACCTACGAGGAAAAGATAAGCTGGCTCTCCCGCTACCGGGAAGCCGAAAAGCTCTATCAGCGGCTCTCCTACCGGCTGGCAGAGGCGCAGGAAGCCGCCCGGCACATCACCCAGAACCTCAGCGCTGCGCCGGGCGGCAGCAAGGATGGGCAGAGCCTCGCCCGGGCAGTAGAGCGTCAGGAAGAGGCTGAGCGCCGTGCCTACGCGCAGCTGGCAGTTCTTGACGCCTTGTTTGCGGAGATCGATGCCGTGCTTGTGCAGCTGGACTCCGCCGAATACTGCGCTCTTCGCAAATACTATCTGGACTGCCTGAAATGGGAGCAGGTAGCCGCAGACATGAATTTCACTTCCCGTGGCATTTTCGCCCTGCGCCGCCGGGCCATTGAACACCTGAAGCTCTGAAACTGTGCAGTATCCGTTCATTGTGCGTTCACTCTCTTCCGGTGTAAAATGATACCATCGGCAGAGCCGGAAAGGCCACCCGATACACGCAGCCTCCGCACCATGTCCTCCTTGACGATTGACCGCATGGTGTGCAGGCTGCTTCTATTATGCCGCCTGAGCGCAATTTGGTGCGCGGCGCGTGTGACCAGACACGGCCGGTTCGATTCCAAGGGCGGCACCATGACGCTGCGCCCCGCCGCAGCAACCGCCTGACGCATGGCCTGCAAAACCGCTTGGGGCTGGCGTGCCGGATGGGAGTCCCTCCTTCTCCCCGTGAGAGTCCGGCACACCACCGGAGGCCCCGGAATCCGCAGTGGGTTCAAGGATACCCCACCGGATGTGCGTCAATCACCCTGCACAGAAATGTGCGGGGATTTTTTATGCAGCTTCTGCCGTTCGGAAACCCCGGGCGGCTTTTTCATACCCCCGGGGTCTGCAAAGCACCCCCTCCCTCAAAAAGACCTCCCCCCTCCGGGCATGACCCGGCGGGGCAAAGGAAGCCGAAGCTTCGAGGACCACCGCACAGCACGTCAGCAAAAGGAGGCTGCATCCTAATGGCAGGCAGGACACCGCGCCGCAACGAGCGGCCAGACCACGACGGCACACACCGTCTGGCCTTTGAGCGGAACAAAAAGAAGATCTATGCGACGCAGACCGTTTGCGGCATCTGCGGCAAGCCGGTCGATTTCAGCTATAAGTTCCCGCATCCGCTCTCGCCCTGCATCGACCACATCATCCCCGTCGTCAAAGGCGGACACCCCAGCGACCTCGACAACCTTCAGCTCGCGCATTTCTGCTGCAACCGGGCCAAGAGCGACAAGCTGGTGGCCCGCAGCGGAAAGGCTCAGGAGCAGGCTGTCGATTCGCCGCGCGTTCTGCCCCTGTCCCGTGACTGGACGACCTACCGCAGCCGATAGGGGGGATGGCCCCCTCCCCCTGCCCTCGCCGGACTCCCCAGCCGTCACTGGGAATATTTTCTCACGAAAAGGAGGAATCCCCCATGAGCCAGACCCGCGGCATGGCCTATCTCCGCCGCAAGCTGGAGCTGAAGCGCAGCCGGGTGCTTACCCGCTATAAATACTATGAGATGAAGAATGCCGTGAAGGACTTCGGCATGGTCACACCGCCCGAGTTCCGCACCTTCAGCGAGGTGCTGGGCTGGTGCGGCAAGGCTGTGGATTCGCTGGCCGATCGGCTCATTTTCCGGGAGTTCCGGCAGGACAACTTCGACCTGAACAGCATCTATCTCCAGAACAATGCCGACATCCTTTTCGACAGCGCTGTCCTTTCGGCCCTTATCTCGAGCTGTTCGTTCCTGTACATCTGCGCCGGTGAAGACGGCTTTCCCCGCATGTCGGTGCTGGACGGCGGCAACGCCACCGGGATCATCGACGATGTGACCGGTCTGCTGACCGAGGGCTACGCCGTTCTGGAGCGGAACGCCGACAACGGCACGCCCACGCTGGAGGCCTACTTCACAGCTGGCAGCACCTGGTACTACCCCAAGGGCGAAAAGCCTTACCTTGTGACCAACCCTGCCCCCGCGCCGCTGCTGGTACCCATCTGCTACCGCCCGGATGCTGCCCGGCCCTTTGGCCACAGCCGCATCTCCCGGGCCTGCATGGGTCTGCAGCAGGGCGCACTGCGCACTCTCAAGCGCAGCGAGATCAGCGCCGAGTTCTACTCTTTTCCGCAAAAGTACGTTCTGGGGACCTCCGGCGACGCCGACCCGATGGACAAGTGGAAAGCCACCATTTCCTCTCTGCTGGAGATCTCCAAGGACGAGGAGGGCGACCATCCGGTGGTCGGGCAGTTTACTCAGCAAAGCATGAGTCCCTATACCGAGCAGCTGCGCACCTTCGCGGCACTGTTCGCGGGAGAGACCGGCCTGACGCTGGACGATCTGGGGTTTGTCACCGACAATCCCTCCAGCGCAGAGGCCATCAAGTCCAGCCACGAGACGCTGCGTCTGGCCGCCCGCAAGGCACAGCGGACCTTCGGCAGCGGCTTTCTCAATGCCGGTTATCTCGCCGCCTGCCTGCGGGATGATTTTGCCTATCAGCGCCGCCAGCTCTATCTGACCCGCCCCGTCTGGGAGCCGGTCTTTGAGCCGGACGCCGCCACCCTCTCCGGTATCGGCGATGCCGTGGGCAAGGTCAACGCTGTCATCCCCGGCTATTTCGGAAAAGAGAACCTGCGCGACCTGACCGGCGTGCAGGCCGAGGAATGAGCAGATGGACAAGCAGGATATTGCCCCCGCGCTGCTGGGGCGCATCCGAGCCGACTTTCTCCGCCTGCTGAGGAACACTGCTCCTTCGGCGGCCACTTACCCTGCGGCTCTGGACTACGCCGACCTTGTCGGCGGCGCTCTGGCCGAGGCGTTCCGTCTCCATCTCAGCGCCGACACGCTTCCGGATGGACGGATGTACTGGAACATCGCCGACCGCGTCCTCCGCCCCCTGCTGGAGGAGGACCATGCACTGGTGGCTGACGCCGCTGCTGCCGTACAGCAGCAGCTCAACGAGGCAGCCGGTCTCCGTCTGCTGGCCCAGCGCGTCCCGGTGGATGAGGACCGCATCGACGGCATCCTGAACAAGGTCTGCGCCGCCGAGCACTACGAGGATGTGGCCTACATGCTGGATGAGCCGGTACGGACTTTCTCCCGGATGGCAGTAGACGATACCCTGAAAGCCAACGTGCAGTTTCAGGGCCGGGCCGGTCTGCATCCCCGCGTTGTGCGGCGCACCACCGGGAGCTGCTGCGAATGGTGCAGCAGGCTTGCCGGAAGCTACGACTATCTCCATGTACCTGCCGACGTCTACCGCCGCCATGAGCGCTGCCGCTGCAAGGTCGAGTATGACCCGGGCGATGGCCGCAGGCAGAATGTGTGGGATAAGAAGTGGACGGAGGATCCCGAAGCCCTTCAGGCTCGCAAAGAATTTGCGGAGTCTCCACTTGTCACTAAAGTCCGCTTTCCGAAAGAGGCCTCTCTGCAGAACGTCCTCCTAGAATATCTGCGGACGGCTGCTCCGGGAGTCGGTTCCATCTCATACGATGCTGGTTACGATATGGTCCGCCATGCAGACGAAGTAAAAACAGCACAATGGCTGCACGCCCATTTGGGCGGCGACATCGTGCTGTTGAACGAAGCAAATAATTATAAAGCGATGACTCCAGACTACATCTGGAACGACAAGCTCTGGGATTTGAAAACGGTTTCTACAGAAAAGTCCGCAAACAGCGCTGTTCGGCATGGTTTGAAGCAGATCCAAGAGAATCCCGGCGGAATCATCCTGAACTATGAGCAGAATATGATTTCTCTGGAAACGCTGAAAGATGTCCTACGGAAAAGATTGACTGCCAGTGCGACGCAGGATGTAGACATCCTCGTCATCTGCAAAGAGAAATTATTCACTGTTCAGCGATTCACTGCAAAAAAATAGAGGTGTCGAGCCCCCACCATATAGCGGAGGCGCACCTCATAGCTATTATATAGCACATTTTCGTCTTTTCGTCAATATTACATTTTCATTCCCATAAAGGAGGCCCCGCCGTCATGCCCCGAGCGTCAGAAAAGGCCGTCCCGGAAAAGCTGGGCCGCCAGACGCCCACGGCGGCGGTGGTGCTGCCCTACACCACGACCCACGGTCAGGAGGCCATCGACCTCTACAACACCACCGGGCGTACCGCCCAACAGTGGCAGCAGCTCCTGCTCTACGACATCCTCGCCGAAAACGAGGACGGCCT
>UMGW01043605.1_pt1 | contig 13413 bp, 5 predicted proteins | sample 1965371 | NCBI WGS metagenome assembly UMGW01 (sample SAMEA4836082, study PRJEB28245) | human gut metagenome | biome: gut microbiome; material: fecal sample | place: Denmark | collected 2008
GTCTGGTAGTACGGATGTTTTTGATTTTACCACTATCCCTTACTATGGTGCTGATGATATAGGATCTAGGTTCACTCAGGTGGGTCGTGGTATAGGACGTATGAGAAGCGAGGGATATGGTGATTTATCCACTGGAGCTAAAACAGCTAATACGATAACTACCATAGCCTCAGGAATTAGTGGTATCATGGGGTTGGCTCGTAACGTGGTTTCCGGGATAGCGCCTGAGAAAGGTACTCGTACCAATATCAGGTTAGCTCAGGAGCGTGAGGCCAGACAAAGAAGGCAATCCCAGATGCAGTACAAGGATGGTGGGGGTGTTTATCTAGGACCTAATAATAGGTTCGATAGCGGAAGCCTTACCGGTGAGTACCTGTATCCGTTACCTAAGTCGATGGAAGATCAAGCCAACGTAGAGGTCGAGAAGGGTGAGTACGTGACGCAGCCCGGAGAGGCGCCGATGGAGGCTATGGGGCAGAAGCACGCCGATGGTGGAACCCCCGTTTCCTTGGAGCAGGGAACGAAGGTTATTACCGACGACACAACCATAGAGCCGGATTTCGCTAAATACATCAGAGATACGTATGGGATCAAAGCCACGCCTAAGGATACGTATGCTACGTTAATGGATAGGTATAAGGCTAAGATCGGTCTTAAATCGGCTTACGATGATCAGAAAAAGGCGCTGGAGAAGCTGAAGAAAAACGATAAGATAGATGACGAGAATACAAGGCGTTTAAACGCCTCCGTATTATCTAAGGCTATAAATGATAGCAACGATACCGTTAATGGATTAGAGGGAAGATTTACGGACTTCGCTAATGTCATATACAAGGAGCAGGAAGACCGGAAGATGAAGAAGGATGAGGATACGTATTTCGCTAAGGGTGGTGAGATAGATAACATCATATCCAGATCTATGAAAGAATACGGTCTTACGGAGGAGGATATAGCTGAGGCTAAGAAAGAGCTGCTTAAGAAAGTGGCTGGTATTCGTCAGAAGATGGAGATAGGAGGCACGTCTTTGTTCGGTCGTAAATTAACTTTCCGCCCGATCGAGAATAGGTTCAACAATGATCCTAACTATTTCGGTTATCAACGCCAAGGAACTGATGGCTCTTATGGAGGTATTAATACGGATGAGAGGTTGAATTATTATAAGACATTCAATCCGGTCGCTTACGATGCTTATATGAGAGCTTCAGAGGGCGCTAGGGCTAGGGCATTGCAAGACGCTATCTACGGTCAGACAAGTAGCTGGATGGGCTTGGCTACGGCTGAGAACCCGATCATCGCCAACGCCGAGGCGCTTCGGGATTACACGACGCTCGTTTCCTTTGGCGGTGAGGATAGTCAAGGTAATTACCCGGAAGACAAGAAAGCCGCATATCATGATAGGATGAGAGACAATAAATTAGGTTTGTTTACCACATCTCGCCCTATGATCGGTCTAGACGTTGTTACAGAGGAACAGCATAAGGCTCTTAACGATGCTGGTATCACCCATTTTAGCCAACTATTCTCTGACAAGAACAAGGATGTCGTTAATAAGATACTTGGCGAGGATATGCTTAAGATGCAGGCATTGAGATCCATGAAAGGAATGGAAGGTCTTGATTTTATACTTGATCCTCATAAGGTGGCTCCCGGTCCTATGGATATAGGTGATGTGGAGGAACCTGATGTTAAACTGGATATGCCTGAGCTGATTGATCCCAATACACTCCCTAAGACCAATACAAATGCCGGTAAGTCGAACAGCGGCAATGGAGGCAGGAATATAGTGGGTGGCGGTCTTGACTTCCCCGAGGTATTTAGGATGACCCCGGGAGCCGTGACAACGGAAGGTCTGGAAAGGCATTACGCTCCTACCGTGGATCCGGTGTTGAGATCTGCTGATCAGTATATGGTTGAGACCAATCGTGCTTTCCAATCACAATTGGATCAGATGGGTAATGTCCCGGATTCCCAGAGAGGGGCTTTATCATCCAACCTACAGGCTATCATGAGTTCCAATATAGGTAAGTATATAAATGAGGTAGAACAAGGGAACGTGGCTCAAAGGACTTGGGCTGATAATGTAAACGCCCGGACTTGGACTGATACGTATGATAAGAATATAGCTCAACGTCAGGGTTATCAAAGTCGAATATTACAGGCTTTGGCTAATACTGACGAGAACTGGGCTAGGTATTTTGATAGCGTAAATGATGAGATCCAGCAGAAGTGGAATACGGCTACGACCATGAATACATTAAGGTCTATATTCGGGGATGTAAAGATTGGTCCCAATGGACAATTAATCGCTGATCCTCAAGGAGATATATTGAGTTATAGGAGATTATATCCCGCTCAGGAAGTAACTAAAAGCAAGAAAGGATAAAGGATGGCTTCACAATATAGTATATTAAGGAATTACGGCAAGTACGTATCGCCCTACAACATGGATGTCATGATGCAGGGGATGGGATACATGCAGCAGAAGATAGATACCAATCGGCAGGCTATAAACGAGTATGCTGATTATATTATCAATTCTGACATTATAAAACCTCAGGATAGGGAATATCTTCAGAATAGGTTAAATGGGCTGATACAGGACGTGAATAACGTGTATCGTAAATCTAATTTGGCTTCCGACGGTATAGCCAGAAGTATACAGGCTCGTCTTGGAGAAGCTCTGGATACCCGTGTGTTGAACGCTATTGCCGGTACTAGGGAGTATAGGTCTTTCTCTCAGAAGATCGAAGATATGAAGCTTAATAATCCTAAGCAATATAGCGCTATAAATGAGGCTGTCGCTTTGTTACCATTTTATGAATGGGCTAATGACGGTCAGGTTGGTACAAGGATGAATCCTATTCACTACACTCCTTATACGGATTACAATGAGGAGATGAATAAGATGATGAAGGATTTCGTTAGTCTTAATAAAGGAAAGAAGTTTTCTGTTCCTGAAATAGTGGATGGTAAACCTACAGGGAGGATGAGGGATATTACTGTTGATGAGATGAGTCAATCTCAAATTAGATCAATAGCGGCTAGGTCTATATCTCAGAATGCTAAAGCTCAGATGCAGATAGAGGGACAGTATTTAGCCATGACCAATCCTGGCATGTTTAGTGGTATGACTACTGAACAGTTTGTTAATAAATATGTTTCTGGGTTTGACGCTGAAGAGAGCGTTCTTTTAGCCAAGCTCAAAGGGGCGGAGGCCAGCCCTTCCGCTAAGGTGGCTATCGAGGCTTCGTTACAGGAGGTTCGGGAGCAGCGCCGTGCGTTAGTGGAGGAAGCCACATCCTTTATTGGCAACAACATGAATCCCGCTAGGGCAGGGGAGTTTATTGTCCGTAACGAGTTTCTTGATGGTGTATCTGCTAGATGGTCATACAATAATTCATCAGAAAGTTATAGTGCGGATGATTATTATTTTAAAGTAAGAGATCTTGATTTCAAGGAGCGGGAGTTCTCATGGAGACAAAAATCCAAGGAAATAGATCAGAATCTTAAGCTTAGGGAGATAATGACTAAAGAAGGTGGTAACAGTCCCGGCGCTTCTTCAGGTGTTATGATTGAGCTAGAAAAAGTTCAGCCTAATGTCACTCCTGAAAATATATTTGACAATCAGTATATTCAGAATGAAAACAATATATCAACAGGAGAGAAGGATTTAATATCGTCTTTAAACCCTGTTGATTTACGAGGTATAGAGAACGATATACAAAACAATCCCTCTATATATCCAGGTGGTGTTAATAGTGAGAATATTATGGCATGGATTACCAATAACGGTGGCGGGTCTAGTTCTGTGTTATCATCACCAGAAATGGTAGGTAGGTATGAGGCTCTTATGGCGGCGAATGATAACAGGAAGAAATATAGTAAGATAATGGACGAGGAAGTTGATTATCTTACGAATGCTTTTGATGTCGCTACGAAGAATATCCTTAATGATGCTATCAAAGATCAAGACTATGTTACTGGTGGTATTGATACATATACCGATAATGGTATGGTTAAGGCAAGGGATGTTGGTAAGAATGGAGCGGTTATTGGAGGAAGGAAGTATTCTCCGGAAGACGCTTTGAAAGTTTCTTCTATAGTTGGATTGATAAGCGAAAACATCAACTACACGGATAGGTCTATAGCTAATATGGAGTTGATGAGATCTTATATAAATCTGTTAAATAGATATTCGGGAGAAAATTTCACTTTGGATGATATAGATAATATAGCCAAAACTTATAGTCGTGTAGATAATCCAATAATGAATAGTGATGATGCCAATATGACTAATAGGGATAAAATGATCAAGATCATAGGTAAGAATATGTCTAGAGCTGATGGCCCTACGCTCAGAAGGGAATGGTCTTCTTCCAATGTAGGTCGTAATATAGCTAAGGCTGTTCAGGATTCTAAAACAGTCTATGAAAGAAGATATGATGAGTTTGCTCCAAGATCATGGTCATTTTCCAATTCTACCAACGCTTCTAAAGAGGATAGGCGTATGCATGCTAAATTAGAGAGTCTGCTTTTGGCGAGAGCCGGTTTCTTGAATAAAGATAAAGATAGTAGACTTAATAATTATATATTGTATGCTCGTCCTACAGATAATCCTAATACATTTGATTTGGTAGCTATGGCTGGTGGAAAGAATATCGCTACGGTTCAAGTTACTAAAGAAGAATTAGATAGTATGGGGTATAGTTTGTATGAAAGGGAGAGGAATGTGAGATCGGAAGATTATGAATCCAAGATCATTCCTGTGTCTTTTTCTGCTACAACCAATAGACCTTACCAGAAATGGGCACAGGCTAATTCGCTTGGTGCTTTCGCTACTGTCGAGAATGCGGCGGAGGAGGCTTCTAGGATGGTTGATAAGTATGATATTCAAAGTAATGATCTAGCTACATCTGAGCTTAATAAGAGGGCTATTAGGATAATTAATACGGTTTTGAGGAATTACAAGTTGTATGATGTTAAAGCTAAGGGATTCCCCGGAGGGGTTGAAGTTGGTATTTATTTCCATGGTCAAGCAAAGACTGGGACACCGCTTAAGGTATTAGAGTATAATACTGATTATGCTGATAATATCATGAAAATCATAAATATGTGTCCTCAGATGTATCTTACTCAAGCTGTGGTTGAGGCTATTAATAAGGATGTTATTGTAAAGGGTAGGGATATTAATGAACAGCATTCTGACCTTAGCAATCTTCTTTCGGCGTTGGATAAAGAGACCATAGATAAAATAGATGGTAAAAATGAACAGCAATAATAATAATGATATGGGGAATGTGATGAGGGATCAGGGATATTATGTTCCGACTCCATCCATTCCATCCCCTATGCTTTCTGGGGACAATATTTCTTCTATCCCTATTCCTGTCGGGATGAGTAGTTCATCGGATATGGATAATGATGTTTTATCCAGGGAAGGAAGTAGAAGCATACCGTCATTGGTTGAGGGTATAAAAAAATCTGTAGAGACATCTTATCATGATGACGTAAGAGCCAGAAACTCGCTTTTCCAGATGATAAATGAGGTAGGTATACCTAAGGGTAATTATGATATAACTGGGAGCAGGATCAATCTTCGTGATTCAAGATATAGGTTATCAACAGGTGAGTGGATTCCTAAATATGAGAATTATATCAATAATATAGATAATGACGATCGTCTATCGAGAAGTCAAAGTGGTTGGGAGAAAACTTATAGAGGATTAGGTAAGTTTATTTATAAGTCTGCTTTGTATGGAATAGGTGGAGTAGGTCAGTCTGTTTATGGATTAAAGGAGCTTGTTACAAAAGGGACGTTATCAGCTATGTATGATAACAGTTTTGCCAGATGGTTGGATGATATGGATAAGCGTGGTGATTATACGCTTAATCATTATTACAGTAAGGAGGAGCGAGACGCCGGATTTTTTAAAAGTATGTTTACAACCAATTTCTGGACAAATGATCTTTTGTCGGGGGCTGCATTTACGGCTGGGGCTATCTTGTCGTCTTATGCTTTCGCTGGCGCTGGTCTTATGAATGCCGCCCGTATGGGGGCTAGGATAGGAGCGACTGTCGCTGGATTAGGTAGGGCTGCTTCCGCCACGAAGAGCGGGTTTAACTCCATGCTGAGGGCCGCCCGCATAGGACGAGGCATAGGCAAGGGTTTGGACAACCTAACCTTTATTGGCACGTCAACGCTTTGGGAGGCTTCGGTAGAGTCAAGGAGTGGGTTGATGGAGTCTGAGGAAAACTTCAAGCAGGCTTACAGAAATGCCTATGGTAGAGAAGCCTCGTATGAGGAGCTTATGAGGTTCAGAAATGACAACGTCGATGCCGCCAATACTATATTTGCCGCTAATATCGGTATTCTTACATTGTCTAACATAGCTATGTTCGGTGATATGTTTGGTATGAATCTTGGCGTGGATAAGTTCATAAAACGCAATATATTTGGCGTAGGGGCTGAGAGGATGGATAACGGTATGTTAAGAGCCATAACACCAAAGAAATGGCAGAAGGTAGCCGGGAATACGTTCAATATCATTAAACGTCCGGTATCCGAGGGTCTGTATGAGGAGGGTCTTCAGGGAGTGGCTAGTAAGTCCGCCGAGGATTGGGTAGAATCAAGATACAATCCTATGGCTATCCGTCAGAACATAGGTTATATGGAGGCTATAAAGAACGGGTTCAAGGAAACATACGGGTCTAGTCAAGGCTGGAAGGAGATCGGTATCGGTATGATTATCGGATCGGTTATGGGTGGAAAGACCTTTGGAGGTATAAAGGAATGGAGCCAAGACATGTCCCGTAACAAGGGGATGGTGGAGGCCTACAACACCAATGCCGGCGCTTTGACTACCGCCGCTGTCCGTGCTATTCGTGGCAGTATGGCTCTTAACGCTCAATTATCCGACATAGACACATCGTACGAGAGTGATGGTAGGATCATAAATAAGGATTTCAGTGACGCCGTATTCAATCGTCTTCGTTATGATTCGGAGATGGGGATGCTGGATGATACGAAGGAGAATTTCAGGACGGTAGTCGAATCTATACCTAATAGCGATATAGCGTCCGATATGAATATGACGGATGAGCAGGTCAATGAGTATAAAGCCGATCTTGTCAATGAGTTTAATAAGAAGGTGGATAATTTCACTATGGCCAACAGGTTCGCCGATTCTCTTACCGAGGGTATATCCAATAGATCGTTCAATACCTATATTTCTAACATGGTATATAATGGTCTTGAGGCTAAGGATAATTTGGACGATATTGCCAGCCAATTAAATAGGTTGTATAAAAATGATATAGGTGAGGCTCTTGATGTTTATTCTCATCTTAACCCTGATTCCCACAAAGCTATTAGCGAGCTTATGGAGCTTACGTCAAGAATGCAGGCACTTGAAAAAGGCATATTAAGGCTTCAGCGGATGGCGATGGGTGAGGAACGGTTTGAGAGGAACAAGGATAAATTGGCTAAAAAGACCGATGAGTTAGCTAAGCTGACAGAGGATAAAATAGTCCTTGAGAGGAAATTGGCCACGATGGTTAACTCGGAGGCCGATCTATCCTCCTTATTATTTTCTGATCGATCTAATAGACAGATTAGTGCTTCTGATTTAATGGCTGCGTACAACACTATAACTGATCTTGAGAATGTAGTATCTATCCGTGGTGTCGATAACCATAAGGAGGCAATGGCATTGCTTAGTGAGTATCGTCATAATCTAGTGGCTTATAAGAATATCAATGAATCTCTTCGTCGTATGCGTGATAAGAGATTTATACGGTCGCAGGAACGGGGATTTATGAAGATCTTGTCAAACGCATGGGGAAAGACTTATGAGGAGGATGATAGCAAATACGATTTCAGGAATACCGATAATTCTGACGCTAACGCCCTTTATGCCAATGATCAGGCTATAGATAAGGCTTTTAATGATGGTCTTATTGGCGAGGACGAGGCGTTTATGTTCAAGACTTATAATCATATGATCGCCAGATCCATGGAAACGGATATCCAATCTGGTGACAATATCGTTGAGAATGTCCCTGATGACGAGGATCTCCTAAATCCTTCGGACGATAGGTCTACTGATATCGCTATAAAGATCTGGAACGGCAATGAGGATATCCTGTCTCCTAGGGAGCGTCAGATATATGATAATAATAAGGATCGTATTGATGATATCATTAAAGGGTTTGGGGATAATCCTATCGCCAGACTCAATAAGATCAGGTCGATGATAGATAGGTTAAATATCAATGGTGATGTCTCGAATAATATCAAGGATGCTATTGATAATATTATAGATATAAATATTAATGGTCTTGATCAGGATCAGGTTAAGGAGGCGATAAAGACCTACAACGATCTTATGAATGAAGCTGACAATGGCAATGAGTTTGATCAGGATAAGCTTAATGAGACTATTGATATTATCAATAATTATTCCGATGGTCCTCTTCTTCAATTCGTGGAATGGATGAGGTTGTATGATAACGGAAGTATAGCTGTCAAGGATTATGATAAATCCATACCTATGGGTGATGTCCTCACAGAGAGCGAACCCGGGACATCCACCGGCAGGACGGAAGTTAACGCCGCCCAGAACCCAGTGGTGTTGATGGCCCAAAAGAGAGAGATCGGTGGGGTTATGTATTATGAGGTTGGCGGAATGAGGCTTGACAGGTTTATGGCGGGATCCGGGCTTAAGGCTCTCGTCACGCCCGGTGAATATGTTATGGATGATAAGGTGGTGATGGATTTCACTGACGGGACGAACATGTTCAGCGTTATCGAGTCTAAAAATCATTCAAGATGGATGATTAGCGAGGATAACGCTCAGGCTTTCGAGAACGCTACCGGTGTCATATTGGGGCGGCAGACCGCCTTATCGACCTCCAACTGGTTCATGGTGTATCGCAAGGGGCAGGATGGGTCTATTGTTCCTTATTACACGGGTGATACGTTTGGGTCTAACAACGAGTCGGTGAATCAGGAAGCAGCGGCTAGCCTTCGCAAGGGTGATATGGTAAGGTTTAAGATGGATATGTCAGATCCATACACCAAGGGACTGTATGATAAATACAATAGTCTTAACGCCGTTGATCCCAATTCTGATGAGACTAAGTCGGCTTACAGAGAGCTGGTTGATAATATGGTTATTAAGATCGTGGATAGCGATGGCAATTTCGTCTCGGTGCTAAAAGCCAATGATCCAGACTCAAAAGGGAGTAACGCTGATTTAAGGAGTATGGCCTTTGAGTTGTATAGGGATAATGTGGGATCTGTCGCTGGCGAGATTGATATACCGTTTGTAGGTACAGTTACCAGTGTTTTGCCGGGAAGACCTAATTTTAGCGTAAGTGATGATAATGGTACGTTGATGGTATCCGAGAATGACTTTACCAACGAGACGGTTGGTAAGGTTGAGAGCGTAGGATATATAGAGAATGGGGAGGTTACGATGAGGGATAATATTAAGTATAATATATTCCCGTTCTGTACGGCTATCGTCAGGGACAAGTATGGTGATTATAAAAATTCACGTATCCCGGTCGTAGCTATAAAGACAGGAAATGGAAGAAATTACCTGTACCCCGTAAGATTGAAAAATCAGGATATATCGTCATTTTCATCCATGATCGAATCGATGGCTGATAGGATTACGGAGGGTCTAGGCGGAGGCGTAAGTATTGATGATATAATGGATCTTAATAACGCTATAGCCAGATCCGGGTTGGATAATAAGACGTATATGATCCCGCTGGCTGGGGACGTGGGTGTTATCAAGAACCGGCTTAAAGCTGTTAAGGAGGCGGCTAGCAGGATGCCTATGACCGCTGACGTAAGAGGATGGATAGGTGATTCCAGAACTAAGGAGGATATTTTGATGAATGACGTTACGATCAACATAGATCTTAATAACGATCCTTTCATAGCTCCTAAGTTCAGGATGAGTATTAGGAGAGATGAGACGTTCTTCGAGGAGACAGAGACCCCGTTCGTCAACCCGTCCGGCTCCCAATCGGGTTCCGCTTCGCCTACGAAGGCTGCCGAGGACAAGTCTTTGGTTCCCGATGGCAACGTAGTATCCGGAGAAAATGAGGCGGAAAATCCTTGCTAGATAAAATATCTTGACTTATCTTTGCGGCGTCAGTCCATCACCTGACGAGTAAGATATTTAAAAGTTGGTCCCTGTCGGGTGTGTGATGGCCCCGGTGGGGACTCTTTATATTATGCAATTAGATGCCTTTTTACATCGGAAGATCATGCAAGACCTACGCATCCAGCGAGTGAAGGTCTTGATGATGTTATACACCAGTAACTATTTTGTCAATAACAGACAAAGGCAGTTGCTTGACCATACATACTCATTAAGCAGGGATCAGGCTTTTGATTATATGACTGAGTTCAATAAAAGGCTTAGTGATAAGGTTGGTATAAAATGTACGATGGATATCCTTTTACCTACCGATGATGATAATGCTAACATCATAATCGAGCACAATGGTATTATCAAGAAGTTGATGAAGGAGGCCGAGAAACTGGAGCTTGATACTGATGCTATCGAAGCTATGATGCGTGATCTTCTTGATGAGTTGAAGGATGATATTGATCTTAATATCCTGATATTTGACGTAGGCCAGTTACTTATAAAATACAATCTATTTAGGTTGGATGCTATAACCGAGCAGGAGTTCAAGAACTCTTTTGTCAGGATGGATAGTAGGAATATGGAGATAAAGAAACTAACTTTATCTGATATCAAGAAGGTGGTGGAGATGATAGAGGATAGGTATAGCTACGCTTTATATATGACAGAGGAATATGGCTGATTACATTTTTGTAAAAATATATCCTATTTGTTTGTTGTTTTAAAATAAGTGTCTATATTTGCGGTGTCTATCCGTTGCTAGACCAGAAGAAGATATTAATATCGCTTAGGCGTAGGCGATAAATGAGAGCTATCAGTGGGGTAACGGACGCTGGTGGCTCTCGTTGTTTTATATTATGGATGATAATTTAAAATTATTTGAGAATCCTGATTTTGGGGATGTGAGAGTATTGTTGGATGAGAAACATGAACCATGGTTTGTCGGTAATGATGTAGCTAAATGTTTAGGGTATGCAGATCCTAGGGATGCTGTAAGAAGGTTGGTAGATGACGAGGATTGTAAAATGCTGAGATTGTCAGAAGATAGGGAGGCCTACGATTCCACCCCTATTCACAATCAATATGTTAGCCAGATAAAGATTATTAATGAGTCTGGTATGTATACTTTAATTATGTCATCTAAGAAGGAGTTTGCTAAGAAATTCAAAAGATGGGTAACATCGGAGGTTCTCCCTTTTATTAGGAAAACAGGTTCCTATTCTATGCCATCTAACAATATGCCATCAAAGAATGAACTTCCATCTGATTATATAGAGGCATTAGAGGCTTTGCTTAAATCGGAAAAGGAGAAGCGTGCGTTAGCTGAGGCGAAGAAAGCGGCAGAGGAAGCCAAAAGGATATCCGATAATATCATTAAAGAACAGGCTCCTATGGTTGAGTTTGCTAAGACAGCCGAAATAGCCCAAGAGACAGATATGTTGATCAGAGAGGTTCGGGAAAAGCTAGAGGCTCATGGATATGATATAGCGGAGAAGAATCTTCGAATATTGCTTGAGGATAAGAAGTTCTTCGCTAAGACCGGTAAGAGGTGGTTGCTTTCCCAAAGGATGATAGACAGCGGTTATGCTCGTTACAGATATCGTAATGATGACGAGTTCTACGGCACTAATACTGTCTATGTGACTCCTAAGGGATTTCAGTGGATCGTGTCTAAGATATCTAGGGAATGGATGCCTAGGTTCTTGGAGTTGAAAGGTAGGGTTCTCAGTAGATCGGATAAAAATATTTTTGCTAAACAATAAGTTTCGTTTTTATAGTTTTAGGATTGAGTTTTTTGTTTGTCCGTGAGGATCGGCAAAATGATTTGTACTTTTCAATAGAAACATAAGGTTTGTTATTATTGTTATTTGGCTCCCGTCCGCTCGTGAGAGTAGGCGGGATTTTTATATCTTTGTAGTAAGAATATATAGAGTGTATATAATGAGATTGGTTGAAAGACATATTATTAAGGATAATCGGTTTGAGGATATTTGCCTTAAATCCGGATTGCTGTACAATTATGTGCTGTATCTGGTAAGGCAAGGTATTTTCGATAAGGAGTATTTGAAGGAATATGATCTCTCGACTAGATTAGGTAGGGAAAATCAATTTGATTTTAGGCAATTACCATGTAATGTGTCGCAACAAGTGGTTGGACAGGTATTTAAGAATATTAATTTATGGATTAAGAATAAGAAAGATTTTGACAAGAATCCTAGTAAGTATAGCAATCATCGTTCCCATCTCCCAAAATACAAAAAAGGGAAGAAGCAGAACATGGTCGTTTTTACCAAATGTAATTGTCGGATAAAGGATGATGGTTATATTCATTTTGTTAAGAATGTTATTGAACCGATAAAAACTAATGTAAAGAAGGATGAATTAAAACAAGTAAGAATAATCCCGCAAGCCACATGTTATGTGGTAGAGGTAATTTATGAAAGAAAGGAGATAGATTTAAACTTGGATAAGGATAATTTCCTTTCGATCGATTTAGGATTGAATAACTTATGTTCATGTATCAGTAATGTAGGCGTCAAGCCTTTCATTATAAACGGCAGGGTTATGAAATCATTGAATCGGTGGTATAATAAGAAGAAAGCCAGATTGATGTCGTATGTTAGCGATAAGGGAACTTCTAGGAGAATAAGAAGGATCTCTTTGTATCGTAATTGTTGGATTGATGATAAGATGCATAAGATCAGCAAGTATATCGTGAACTTCTGCGCATCGAATAACATAGGTCGTATTATTGTTGGTCTTAACAAGGAATGGAAGAAGAATATAAATATTGGTAAGAGAAATAACCAGCATTTTGTCTCTATCCCTCATTCTAAGTTAATTAATAAGATAACATACAAAGCTAAATTGCTGGGTATAGAGGTTGTTACTCACGAGGAATCTTATACGTCAAAGATCGATCATCTGGCATTTGAACCCCTAAAGAAACAGGATGATTATCTAGGTAGAAGAAAGAAACGCGGATTGTTCCAAAGTTCTATTGGAAAGCTGCTAAATGCTGATATCAATGGAGCTATTGGGATAGCTAGAAAAGTAGTTGGCGATTCGTGCATTAATACGATAGTTGATAGTGGGTTTGCGTTTAACCCAGTTAGAGTAAACATTTTGTGATATAAATATTAATCTAATTAATAAAATAGATTTTAATAACGTGGGTAGATCTTGTTATGTGATAAAAAATAAGGAGGGTGGGATAGATAATGTCCTTGCCCCGAACGACCAACCA
>UMGW01007005.1_pt1 | contig 13388 bp, 11 predicted proteins | sample 1965371 | NCBI WGS metagenome assembly UMGW01 (sample SAMEA4836082, study PRJEB28245) | human gut metagenome | biome: gut microbiome; material: fecal sample | place: Denmark | collected 2008
TCTCGTAACTGTGAAGGTACTGAACAGTTACGTTGCAGGAAAGGTTTACATGCAGAAAAAGGAGACAATCGTATGCTGAATATTTTTTATGGTGATATGAAAGAAGCTGTGTATAATACGGCAGCTTATTTTAAATATGATTACGAGGACAGCTGGATCATAGATCCGTTTGTGAAAGAAATGATTCAGGATGTCGATCGGTCGACGGTCTTAGACAGTGGAGTCATCGACAGCCCGGTCCTCGGGAAGATACCACCAACAGGACTATCCGGTGGAGTGAAAACACTGATTCTTGTTAAATTTGAAAAAGATAAGATTTTTAATGCTTCGACATGCGGTGACAATTGCGCAAAATGGTTGTTGAAAATTGCTGCATCAGAGGATCGCACAATTAATCTGCATCATTTGATGGAATTTGGGGAAGAACCATTTCAGATCCGTATTCTGAATACGGATCAGGTGGTGTGTTCCATGAGAGAACTGATATCGATAGCCGGTGAATTTGTCTGACAGGAGATAGGGAGAATGAAGGGAAAACATAAAATTGTTGTTTCAACAAAACGCTTAAAATATGAGTTTGAACTGCACCGCAATCTGACTATCATTCGTGGAGACAGTGCAACCGGAAAAACCACGCTGGTAGATATGGTCCGGGATCATATCAATAACCCGTCAGGCACACCGGTGGAGCTGGTTTGTGATAAAACATGCTATGTGCTGGAGGGAAACTTATGGAAAGCACAGTTATCGGAGATTTCAGATGGTATCGTATTCATAGATGAAGGAAATGAATTTATTAAAACAGAAGAGTTCGCGGGAACTATTCAGAAAACAGATAATTATTATGTAATTGTAACAAGGGAATCTTTACCTGCACTACCATACAGTGCAGAGGAAATTTATGGTATCCGAACATCTGGAAAATATGGGATGTTGAAACAGAGTTATCATGAGTTTTACAGAATATATGGAACAGATACCTGTACTAACCCGGTAAAACCGGAGATGGTTCTCACAGAGGACAGTAATTCGGGTTATCAGTTTTTTTCTCACATATGCCAGGCGAATGGGTTGAAATGCGAGTCTATGAATGGAAAATCGAATGTTTTCCACTATATCAATGAACATAAAGATCAGAAAATCCTTGTAATAGCAGACGGTGCGGCGTTCGGCTCGGAAATTGACAGAGTATTGAAACTGATCCGGGAAAATGAAACAGCAGCTCTGTATCTGCCGGAATCCTTTGAATGGTTGATTTTAAAGTCTGGGGTATTGAAAAATAATCAGATAGATCAGATATTGGATGAGCCGGCAGAATATATAGAAAGCAGAGATTATTTCAGTTGGGAACGGTTTTTCACATCTGTGTTAATTGAGAACACCAGGGATACTTATTTGGCGTATGCAAAAAAGAAACTAAACGCAGCGTATCTTGGTGGAACGGTAGAGGAGGCAATTCTTAGACAGATGGAAAAGATAGAATTGGGGTGGAAGAAAGAGATACAGGAAAATAAAGAAGAAAAAGAATTGTAAAATGTTTTGATGGTATATATAATGGTATGGCAAAGAAATTTGTGAAATGTCAGGTGTTTTGGAAAAGGATATCTGTGAGTTGAAAAAAATGTTTATGTAATTTCATTTAAGTGGTCAAATAATTATTATTTGATCATTTAAATGAAATTATATTTACTGTTTAAATGATTATGAAATTAAAGAATGCATTGACAAAATAAATTAGGAATAGTATTATTAAAAATAAACAAAATAGTAATAAAATATCAGAAAAAATATGCAGATTCAATAAAGGAGAGGAATGAATAAAGATAGGAATGAGTATCTGGCGCATGTGGATTGGTCAAGTGGAAGGCGCCAATCTATGAAAGAGCATTCGGATAATGTTGCGTTTCTGGCGAGTGAGATGTGTATGCTTCCGGAACTTCGCGATTTTGCTTGGATGGTCGGGAAACTGCATGATGCGGGAAAATTAGGTTCGGAGAATCAGCAGGACTTTGAAAATATTCTGTTGCATGGGGATGGAGTACATAGAAATGATTTGGATCATTCTACCGCAGGTGGATGGATTGGTGAAGATTTAATAGAAAAAATGATAGAGGATACGAGAGTATATAAGGCAGTGGCAGAATTACTCAGCAATGCAATCTATTTTCATCATGGGATTGGTGATTGTATTAGTTTGAAAACTGGAGAACTGGTTACAGAACAGCGAAGAAGAAAAGAGATTGCTTATGAAGAAATAGACCAGCGTTTTTTTCAGATTTACGACAGAAAAGTTCTGGAAGAAAAATGTGTTGATCTGCGAAAAGCATATTTGCAGATTGACAAAAAGATAGATTCTTTTAAAAGAAAATATAATATGCCGAAGAATAACTGCGGAACTCCTTATTTCTACATGGGAATGTACCTGAGAGTGTTGTTGTCTCTTTTAATTGATGCAGATTGGACCGATACGGCTTGTTTCTTTCAGAATGAACCGCTGAAAACCAGAATCCCAAGTGAAGAGATGCGGAGAATATGGGAGAAGACAACTCTGTACTTTGAAAATTATCTGGCAGCAGAAGTAGAGGGAAATCCAGATAATGGCAGTGCATTAAATCAGATTCGGCAGAAAATATCAGAAACATGCCGGGATGCTGCAAAGACAGAAGAAAATCTGTATCGCCTGACGGTTCCTACCGGTGCAGGAAAGACGCTGAGCAGTCTGCGATTTGCGTTGCATCATGCAAAAGAGAAAAAGAAGCAGCATATTTTTTATGTAGCTCCGTTTAATGCGATTCTGGAACAGAACGCTGAGGAGATTCGAAAAGCGACAGGAAATCCGGAAATCGTTCTGGAACATCATTGCAACGTGGTCTGCGAAGAGGGGGAAGAAGAAAAATATCGAAGTCTGACAGAAACATGGGATGTACCGATCATCGTCACAACGGCGGTACAGATGTTGAACACGTTATTTTCGGATAAGAAAAGCAGTATCCGCAGAATGCATACGTTGTGTAATAGTATTATTATTTTTGATGAGGTGCAGGCCATTCCAGTTCGGTGTATGGAACTGTTTCATCTGGCGGTCAATTTCCTTTCCAAGTTTTGTAACACGACCATTATTTTATGCTCAGCTACGCAGCCATCTCTGGCAAAACTTCAGGAAAATAATATTTGTCCGTGCAAAGAAATGGTTGATCATGTGGAAATGTATCAGGAACAATTCCGCAGGACAAGCATTATAGACGGTACAAAGTTACAGGACAGAGCAATGACGATTGAGAATCTGGCGGATTTTGCCTGGCAGAACACAGAGCAGTATCACAGTACATTATGTATTGTGAATACAACGGCAGCAGCATTTCAGCTCTTTCAGGAACTGAAAAGAAATTGTACGGAATATTATAATATATATCATCTGAGTAACAATATGTGTCCACAGCATAAACTGGATACGCTGGAACAGATCAGAAAAGGATTAAAGGATCGACAAAGGAAAATAATCTGTGTCAGCACGCAGTTGGTGGAGGCAGGAGTGAATTTTTCTTTTGGATGTGTGATACGGTCAAAAGCAGGGTTGGATAATGTGATTCAGGCAGCAGGACGGTGTAATCGGCACAAAGAATTTGCTCAATTGGGAGCCGTCTATATCGTCGACATAAGTAAGGACGTAGAAAAACTTGATAAACTTTATGAGATCGCTGCCGCACAGCAGGCATTACAGAAAACGTTGGATGATTTTGACGCGAATCCGGAATATTTTCATCAATGTCTGGATTCGGAACAGGCGGTCACAGTGTATTATAGGAACTATCAGGATCAGATAAGACCGAATGAAACAAAGTTTCCAGTGCCCGAGTACGATACCACACTGGTGGAATTACTAGGGAAAAATAAAACCGGAACCAGTCAGTATTGCCGCACACATGGAATGAAGAAAAGTGAAACACGGATTCCGCAGGCATTTGCTACCGCAGGAAAAATATTTGAAGTGATAGAGGATAATCATAAAGTCAACGTTGTGGTTCCGTATTGTGAAGAAGCCAGAGAACTGGTAGAAGAATTAGTTGCCTGTGAAAATTCAGACGGGTCAAAAATAATAAGAAAATTGCAGCGGTACACGGTAGGAATCACCATACAAAGAAAGGAAAACTTGAGTAATGCGATTCATGAATATTATGATGGAAAAATTTTTATGCTGGCGGATGGATATTATGATGGTGAAGTTGGAGTTGTGGATGAACCCATAATGCAAACATTGTTATTTTAGAAATGAGGTGATCTTTTGAAAAAATACAGAAATACGATTGAATTCGAGGTATATGGTTCGTATGCATTGTTTTCCAATCCGGTCATGCGTGTGGGAGGAGAAAAAACAAGTTATCATATTCCTACATATGAAGCACTGAAGGGAATTGTGGAGAGCATTTACTGGAAACCGACGATCATGTGGATCATAGATGGAGTTAGGGTGATGAATCCTATTCAGACAGAAACCAAGGGGATTCGACCGATATCCTACAATGGTGGTAATGAACTGGCATATTATACCTATTTGAAAGATGTGAGGTATCAGGTAAGGGCACACTTTGAACAGAACAGGAATCATCCGGAACTGTACAAAGACTGGAATGAGAATAAACACCATAATATTGCAAAACGTATGGTGCAGCGTGGAGGACGAAGAGATATTTTCCTTGGGACAAGAGAATGCCAGGCATTTGTGGAACCATGTGAATTCGGGCAGGGAGAAAGTGCTTATGATTCGATGCCTGGAGAAGTGGATTATGGTTTTATGTATCACGGAATTACCTATGCGGATGAAGCGATACTGGAAGAAGATAAAAATAAAATGACAGTTCGTTTCTGGAGACCGGTGATGCAAAAAGGCGGAATCATTGAATTTGTTCGACCGGAAGAATGTACACAAAAACGATATATCCGAGATATGGAACGGAAAGTTTTTGGAAAGAACAAAAACTTTATCGGTCTGGAGGAATTTACAGATGAGGAGGTGGGTGAATGAGTTATGTAAATGAACTGCTTCAGATCTATGACCGAAATCAGGATAAAATTGGCGTGATAGAATATCGGGGAGATACTCCTTATACGTTATTACCACCTTTTCATACAACGGTTACTGCACAGATTACCGTAACGATTGACCAGAATGGAACATTTATGCGTGCGGAAAGAGTGGAAGCCAATGATAAAATGACGATTATTCCGGTCAGTGAAAAGTCAGGGAGCCGTACCGCAGGGAAAGAGCCTCATCCGCTGTGTGATAATCTTCGATATCTGGCAGGTGACTATCCGGAATATTATAAGGATGATGGAAGCTGTTTTTCGCTGTATATCGAGCAGTTACAGAAGTGGGAGCAATCGGGATTCTGTCATGAAAAAGTAAAGGCAATTTATCAATATTTAAAGAAAAAAACATTGCTTCATGACCTGGTTTGTGCGGATGTTATCCGATTAGATGAAAAGAATCAGATAGATGAAAAAGAGAAAATTCAGACGATCCCGCAGCCTAAGGCATTTGTCCGTTTTATTATTCGGTCAGCGATGATACAGCCAGATGACAATTGTCCGGATGAGTGTTGGAAAGATCGTACTTTACAGGAAAGTTATATTGCATATACCAGAGAGCAGCAAAAAGAAAAAGGATTGTGTTATCTGACAGGCAACAGAGAAACGATTTCTTATCTGCATCCCAAAAAGATCAGAAATGAGGGAGATGGTGCAAAACTGATTTCTGCAAATGACAGTCAGAATTTTACATATCGCGGCAGATTTTCCAATAAGGAGGAAGCCTTTGCAGTGGGTAGTGAAACGTCCCAGAAGATGCATAACACATTAAAATGGCTGATTCGAAAACAGGGAACATTTTTTCATACGCTGACATTGGTAACCTGGGAATCGGAATCTCTCAGGATGCCCGCCTGGGAAAAGGATACAGATACTATTGGAGAAGAATATGAGAGTAGTCTGAGTTCCTGGGATGACGAAGAGGAGATAGAAATTGATGAAAATCCGATATCAGCTCGGGAATTTTACCAGGCATTGAGGGGGTATGGGAAACGGGTAAATCAGACATCGATGATGTACCTGCTGGGTTTCGATGCAGCGACTCCGGGGAGACTTGCCATGGTCGAAGATAAGGCATTGAACGCTTCACAATATTTGGAAAATATAAAAAAATGGCATGAAGAATGTGGCTGGTTACATAAGAAAGAGGGAAAAAAAGATTCATTTTACGGAATGGTTGGAGTGCGGGATATTGCAAATATTTTGTACGGAACAGAAAATAAAGGAGCACTTGAAATTATAGATGAAAATGGGAAAAAACTTTACGCAGAGGTTGCAAGAAGGCTGTTGCCGTGTATTTGGAATGGACAACATATCCCGTACGATTATGTACAAAAAGCGGTAGATAAGGCATCGATGCCGTTGTGTTATAAGGAAAGAAAAAACTGGGAACGGGCATTGACTCTGGCTTGTTCCATGGTAAAAAAGCAACGAAAAGAAAAAAATAAGGAGGAATGGAGCGTGGCACTTGACAGACAGGAAAATGGCAGAGATTATCTGTATGGCAGATTGCTGGCTGTGGCAGACAGAATCGAATACAGTACATATGATGAAAAGGATAATGGAAGAATAACGAATGCGAAAAGATATATGAGTACATTCAGTCAGAGACCATTTGACACATGGCTGGTGATTGAGCAGAATATTCAACCGTATTTGGATAAGTTGAAACGAGATAAGATTAAACAGTATTATTACTATCAAAAAGAATTGGATGAGATATTGAATTTGTTTGAAGTAGACACGTTCAGAAAAAATGAAAGACTGAATGGTTTATATCTGCTCGGGTTCCATAGTGAATCATACGAAATGAGAAAGAAAAAACAGAACACAGAAAATAAAGACGAGGAGGAATAAACGATGAGTGAACTGAAAGGGAAAATTGATTTTACGTTATTTATCAGTGCATGGAATGCCAATCCAAACGGAGATCCGCTGAATGGGAACCGTCCGAGAATCAATCTGGATGGACATGGAGAAATTTCAGATGTTTGTATCAAAAGAAAAATAAGAAACCGCTTACAGGATCTGGGACAGAAAATCTTTGTACAGTCGGATGAACGTTCAGATGACGGATATACCAGTCTGAAAGACCGGGCAGATGGATGCAAAGAACTGAAAGAACAGATGGATAATAAGAAAAATGCGAACCGGGAAACCTGTGCCGCAATTGCATGTAAAGAATGGATGGATGTGCGGGCATTTGGTCAGGTGTTTGCGTTTAAGGGAATTCCGGTTTCTTTTGGCGTGCGAGGACCGGTTTCGATTCATCAGGCAGTAAGTCTGTCTCCGATTGATATTATCAGTATGCAGATAACGAAAAGTGTCAACAGCGAATCTGGAAAAGACAGTAAAGCATCGGATACGATGGGAATGAAGCATCGGGTTGGCTTCGCTGTGTATAAAGTGATGGGAAGCGTCAATGTACAGCTCGCAGAAAAAACAGGATTTACACAGGAAGATGCAGAAGTATTAAAAGAAGCACTGAAAACATTATTTGAAAACGATGCGTCCTCTGCAAGACCGGAGGGAAGTATGGAAGTATGCAAAATGTACTGGTGGCAGCATGATGAGAAGACACCGGCAACTTCCAGCGGAAAGATTCAGAGAGGATTTGACATTAAAGAAAAAGTGGAACATCCAACGAAGTTCAGCGATTATGAGATTACATGGAAAGTAGAGGGATGCGAAGAACCTTTGGAGGTAATCTGAAGTGTATAGGGAAGAAGATTTTCTGCAGCTATCTGGTATCCAGCATTTTGTTTTTTGCAGAAGGCAGTGGGCTTTGTCTTATATCGAGATGCAGTGGCAGGAAAATGTCAGAACTGCTGAAGGAAGAATCCTTCATGAGAAGGCACATGATCCTTCGCTGAAAGAAAAAAGAGGAGATCTGTTGATTGTAAGGGCAATGCCGGTCCATTCACGGGAGATGGGAGTGAGTGGCGAATGTGATGTAGTAGAATTTCACAAAGCACCGGAAGGAATCTCCCTGGCGGGAAGAGAAGGAACCTATATTGCTATCCCGGTAGAATATAAACGGGGAATTCCAAAGACAGATGATTCTGATATTCTTCAGGTTGCGGCGCAGGCCATGTGTCTGGAAGAAATGCTGTGTTGTAAGATATCCAGAGGCTACATTTATTATGGGGAAACAAAACATCGGGTTGAAGTGATTTTTACGGACGAAATAAGAGAAAAGGTGGAAAGTGCATTTACAGAGATGCACAAATACTATGAGCAACGCTATACACCAAAGGTAAAGATCAGTAAGCGATGCAATGCATGTTCTTTAAAGGATATCTGTGTGCCTGTATTAAACAAACGAAAATCAGTTTCAACTTATATAGATAAGATGCTTTCAGAAAAGGAAAACGAATGAAAAAACTTTTGAATACATTATATGTGACATCCGGCAACCGATATTTGTCCCTGGATGGAGAAAATGTAGTGGTGTTGGAAGATAAAAAAGAAGTTGGAAGAATTCCATTACATAATTTGCAGGCGATTGTTACTTTCGGTTATACAGGAGCCAGTCCGGCACTGATGGGAGCATGCGCGCAAAGAAATATTGATTTATCTTTTATGTCAGGAAATGGTCGCTTTCTGGCGAGGGTTACGGGAGAGGTCAGAGGAAATGTAACACTGAGAAAACAGCAGTATAGGATCAGTGAAAAAAAAGAGGAAAGTGTGGCGATTGCCAGGAATTTTATTCTCGGAAAAGTATATAATTCCAAATGGATCCTCGAACGGGCTTCCAGAGATTATGCATTGCGACTGGATGTGGAAAAAATTAAGAAAAAATCAGCGTTTCTTGCAGAGAGTTTAGGAAAAATCAGAAAATGCGAGACTCCGGAAGAATTGCTTGGTCTGGAGGGAGAAGCTGCTTCTGTGTATTTTTCTGTATTTGATGAATTGATTTTGCAGCAGAAAGAGGAATTTTATTTCCATGGAAGAAATAAGAGACCGCCATTGGATAATGTAAATGCGATGTTATCTTTTGCGTATTCTTTACTGGCAGGCATGTGCGGAGCAGCGTTGGAAGCAGTCGGGCTGGATCCGTATGTTGGATTTTTTCATACGGATCGACCGGGAAGAATGTCATTGGCACTTGATTTAATGGAAGAATTCCGGGGAATTATGGCAGATCGGTTTGTCCTGACGTTAATCAACAAACGGATTATGAAACCGGAATATTTTACAAAAAAAGAAAGTGGAGCTGTAATCATGACAGATCAGGGGCGAAAGACTTTCTTATCCGCATGGCAGTCGAAAAAGCAGGAAACAATAAAACATCCGTATCTGGATGAAAAAATTGAATGGGGGATGGCACCCTATGTCCAGAGCATGTTACTTGCCCGTTATCTTCGTGGTGATTTGGATGAATATCCTCCATTTTTCTGGAAGTAGGTGAAGAAATTATGCTGGTATTGATTACCTATGATGTAAATACACAGAGCGCAGCAGGAAGAAAACGCCTGCGACAGGTTGCAAAAGCATGCACCAATTACGGACAACGCGTACAAAACTCCGTATTTGAGTGCCAGATGGATGCAACAAAATGCACGCAGGTAAGACACATCCTGGAAGAAATTATTGATAAAGAAGTGGACAGTCTGAGATTTTATTACCTCGGAGATAAATACAAAAATAAAGTAGAACACATAGGTGCAAAACAGGGTTTTGATGTCACCGACACCCTGATCCTATAGTGCGAACCCCAAGCTCTCACCAATCCTCGGGAGATTCGCACCTGATATTCTTGCTGAAAATGAGAAAATAGGGTGAAAAAAAGGAGGAAGGAGGAGAGGTTGTGGGGGGAGATTGGTAAAGTGCTATAAAAATGAATTGAACGAAGCGATTTTTATTGAATAAAATTGCCGTCAGCCTCCTTGTGAGGCTGTGAGTTGAAATGTCGTACTGTTCTTCCGTGATAAACAGTGTTACAGTCAGCCTCCTTGTGAGGCTGTGAGTTGAAATGTTCATTGCTTCCTCTATACCGCCGATCATATCAGTCAGCCTCCTTGTGAGGCTGTGAGTTGAAATAATTCCACGTTTCAGATACTTGATCGCTTCTCCGAAGTCAGCCTCCTTGTGAGGCTGTGAGTTGAAATGTTCTGAACGCTGGAAGAGCGTAGCAGGCAGTAGCGTCAGCCTCCTTGTGAGGCTGTGAGTTGAAATGATTATACTATAGATTCGTTGCGCTGTCGATGTAGTCAGCCTCCTTGTGAGGCTGTGAGTTGAAATATGGAATATGCCAGGAGTCACCAGAGAAACAGCACCGTCAGCCTCCTTGTGAGGCTGTGAGTTGAAATGTGTAATTAATCAAAAAGAAACCCTTGTTTTTCAGTCAGCCTCCTTGTGAGGCTGTGAGTTGAAATAATAGTTTCAATAATATCACCTTTTGAATATTCGTCAGCCTCCTTGTGAGGCTGTGAGTTGAAATGCGAACATTTACGCGCTCCTGGAGGAGCATGGCGGTCAGCCTCCTTGTGAGGCTGTGAGTTGAAATGTCGTTACTATCATTGGCTTCCCGGATCGGTATCGTCAGCCTCCTTGTGAGGCTGTGAGTTGAAATATTCTGCAATCTGGGTGTTTTCCGCTCATGGATGTCAGCCTCCTTGTGAGGCTGTGAGTTGAAATGTTGAAATTGATGTTGATAAGGAAATTGAAAAACGTCAGCCTCCTTGTGAGGCTGTGAGTTGAAATGGGTGAAGTGAGAATGCAAGACTGGTTTGGTTTCGTCAGCCTCCTTGTGAGGCTGTGAGTTGAAATGGTACGAAATGCAGTTGCTTATTCACAGAGCAACAGTCAGCCTCCTTGTGAGGCTGTGAGTTGAAATTTTTCGGAAAAGCTGGGTGCTGTACGATTATAGCGGTCAGCCTCCTTGTGAGGCTGTGAGTTGAAATGCTATAATCTTCTTTGAATACCATCACGGAATCTGCGTCAGCCTCCTTGTGAGGCTGTGAGTTGAAATTGAGTGCTGAGAAAGGAACTGAAATCGGAAAAAGTCAGCCTCCTTGTGAGGCTGTGAGTTGAAATACAGTCGGCTTGCTTTGACCACTTGCATACCTGCGTCAGCCTCCTTGTGAGGCTGTGAGTTGAAATATCACACGCTGGACAAAATACGGAAGCTTCCAGATCGTCAGCCTCCTTGTGAGGCTGTGAGTTGAAATATGATGAAAAAGATCACGATTGTATGGCACGAATAGTCAGCCTCCTTGTGAGGCTGTGAGTTGAAATTCATATGCTTCTGGTGGAATGCGTGCATACGACGTCAGCCTCCTTGTGAGGCTGTGAGTTGAAATAACAGATTATTCTAGGAATAACCCACTGTACCTAGTCAGCCTCCTTGTGAGGCTGTGAGTTGAAATGTCTTTATGCAAGTGGAGTATAGCCCAGAAAGGAGTCAGCCTCCTTGTGAGGCTGTGAGTTGAAATATAATACTGTAGAACGTAATCGCTGGCTTCCTGGGTCAGCCTCCTTGTGAGGCTGCGAGTTGAAATGGTGCAGCAGTTATAGGTAGTGGAATTAGGGCTGTCAGCCTCCTTGTGAGGCTGTGAGTTGAAATACCAAGAGGGAAGGAAGCGCACCTGCGGCATTATCGCCAGCCTCCTTGAGTGTTGAAATGCCTTTTTGGTTATGCCATAATAGACACAATATTGGTCAGTCTCTTTGAGAGACTGTGAATTGAAAAGAAGAATACGGTGTGATTGTTGTAGCTGCGAGAAAATTAACAAGCATTTTACTCGAAGAAGATTGTGAAATTAATCATTCTCATATATAATAAATTATATAATGTGCCGTGGAAAAAGATAATTTTCAGAAAATGTATATGGGGATGGAGGACGCTGTATGAAGAAGAGAAGAATATTCCGCAATCTGAACGACAAAGAGTTCGCCTGGGTGCTTTATGATGTGGGTAATTCGGCGTATACGATGCTGGCGTGTGCGCTGATACCTATCTGGTTTAAGGCGATGGCGATAGGGACAAAGCCGGGGCAGCTGACATCGGATCGGGCAACGGCTTATTACTCGATGGCGATTGCGGTGATCACGATCGTGGTTGCGTTGCTGGGTCCGGTGTGTGGAGCGATTTCTGATTACAAAGGCATGAAAAAGATCTTTTTTACCAGTACCGTTGCAGTGGGTGTCTGTGGGTGCATCCTGAATGGATTTGCCTGTCAGTGGATCGTATTTTTGCTCCTGTTTGCAGTAACCAAGATCTTTTACAATATGTCCCTGATGTTTTATGACTCGATGTTAAACGATATCACCACGGAAGAGCGGATGGACGAAGTTTCTTCTTATGGTTATGCATGGGGATATCTTGGATCGTGTATTCCGTTTCTGATCGCGCTGGTGGCTTATGTACTCGGACCGGATATGGTGGGTATCATTTCCGGTAAGTTATCCATGGCGATCGGGTTTGCGGTTACGGGGCTCTGGTGGCTTCTGGTGACGGTTCCGCTGATAAAGAATTACAAACAGATCAATTACGTGGAAAAGAAAGAACATGCAGTGAGAAGTGCGTTCCGCAGGATCTTTGAAACCATCAGGTTTATCGCAACAAAAGATAAAAAAGTATTTTTCTTTCTGATCGCATTCTTTCTCTACATCGATGGCGTGGGAACGATTATTGATAACTGTATCAATATCGGAACGGACCTGAACCTGAGCACTGTGGGACAGGTGATCTGTCTGCTGGCGACACAGGTTGTTGCCTTTGGCGGTTCACTGGTATTTGCAAAATTGTCGAAGAAGTACGATACCGTGCAGCTGATCCTGGTATGTATTGCAGGGTATTTTATCGTCTGCCTGTATGCGCTGACCTTAAAGAACCTGATAGGTTTCAGTTTTCTGGCATTCGGTGTGGGATGCTTCCAGGGATCCATCCAGTCCCTGTCGAGATCGTACTTTTCCAAGATCATTCCACCGGATAACTCGGGAGAATATTTTGGATTGTATGATATTTTTTCAAAAGGAGCATCTTTCCTTGGATCGGCTGTGATCGCAGGTGTAAAACTGGCTGGAGGAACCATTAATATTGCAGTGGCATCACAGGCAATCTTTTTCTTCCTCGGATTCATCTTCCTGAAGATCGCAGATGGAAAAGAGCGGAGGATTGTGGAAAGTAAATAAAGAGTATCAGAAGGAAATGCGGGAATAAAAAAACTAATTACATATTGCAGCTATAAACAGCAGGAGTCTGAGGATCAGTAGAAGGATTCTCAGGCTGCCACTCAAAATGTGTTCAAATATACTCAAACACATCGAGAAATTAAAGTCCTTGCGGATACTTCTTA
>UMGW01068481.1_pt1 | contig 13382 bp, 8 predicted proteins | sample 1965371 | NCBI WGS metagenome assembly UMGW01 (sample SAMEA4836082, study PRJEB28245) | human gut metagenome | biome: gut microbiome; material: fecal sample | place: Denmark | collected 2008
AAAGTCGTGATATGTATAAATATAATACGTTATACACAGCTAGGTATGTAGCATGTTTTGATACCCGAATCCCTGCCGAATAATTGTACGGCATATAGTAAAAAATTCTTTCTTGACAAAAACAGTTCTATTGGTATAATAAAAAAGCAATATGAAATTGGTTTTCAAATTCAAATGAAACAAATAAGGCTGAGGTTGATGTGGATATGGGGGCTTCGCGATTATCCACTCAGATTAATAATAGAAAGGATATTTTTATAATATGGACAGACTGCGTTCGCGAAAAAGGCTTGTACTTATAATATGTGCGATTGCTGTGGGAATATGTGCTTTTGCCGCCGGATGTTCTAAGGGCAGCAGTGATAACAGCGGTGCTGCCGGTGATGAATCCGGAAAAAAAATGAAGATTGTGGCGACATTATTTCCGCAGTATGATTTTGCAAGGCAGATAGCCGGTGATTATGCTGATGTGACGCTTCTTCTTCCTCCGGGGATGGAGAGCCATTCGTATGATCTGCGCCCGGCGGACATGATTGAGATACGGGAGAGTGATATGTTCATATACACAGGAAAGTATATGGAGGTATGGGCTCAGACGATAATAGACAGCCTTGATGACAGCGTTATGGTTGTGGATGTGTCCGATGGTATTACGCTTGAAAAGGAGGAGGACTATTTCGTGGATGAGCACATTGCTCATGAGCACATTACTCATGAGGATACGGATGAGGATGACGAACACGGTGCTCATGAGGATATGGATGAGGATGATGAACATGATTCGCACGCGGGTCACAGCCATTCCGGACATACACATGAGTATGACCCGCATATATGGACTTCTCCGGTATATGCTATGCAGATGGTTGAGAATATAGTTGATGCACTTATGGAGAAAGATCCGCAGCATGCGGAGGAGTATAGACAGAGAGCAGATGAGTATATAGACAAGTTAGCGGAAGTTGATGCAGCTTTCAGGCAGGTGAGCGAGGAGAGTGCTCACAGGACGATATTTTTTGGCGGACGCTTTGCAATGACATATTTTGTAAGAGAGTACGATTTTGACTGTGTTTCGGCATATCATGACTGCTCAGCGGAGTCTGAGCCGTCAATAAGCAGTGTTATGAGGATGATTGATGAGATAAAGGAGAGCGGGGCTAAGGCAGTATACTATGAGGAGCTTGCAGACCCGAAGGTGGCGAGGACGATTGCTGAGGAGACAGGAGTTAAGCTTCTCCTGTTACATTCAGCACACAATGTCAGCAGACAGGAATATGAGAATGGTGTGACATACCTTGATATAATGTGGAATAATGTGGAGAAGCTTAAGGAGGGACTTAACTGATGGCACAGCTTAGATGTGAAAATATAAGTGTTGGTTATGAGGACGGAATAGTGGTTTCGGATGTGAGCTTTGAGCTTAACAGAGGTGACTATGTATGTATAGTGGGTGAGAATGGAGCAGGAAAGAGCAGTCTCCTTAAGGGAATACTTGGACTTGCGAAGATACAGGGAGGAAAGCTTGAATATGGTGATGGGATGAGCAGAGCCGATGTAGGATATCTCCCGCAGCAGAAGGATTACCAGAAGAATTTCCCGGCTACGGTGAAGGAGGTAGTTATGTCCGGCTTCCTGAATAAGATGGGTTTAAGACCTTATTATAACAGGGCGGAGAAGGCCAAGGCTATGGAGATACTGAGTGATTTCGGTATGGCAGACTATGTGAGGGCTTCCTTCGGAAGTCTCTCGGGAGGACAGAAGCAGAGGGTGCTTCTTGCCAGGGCGATGTGCGCGACGGACAAGCTTCTGCTTCTTGATGAGCCGACCACAGGGCTTGATCCGGTTGCTACGGAGGAGCTCTATGAGCTGTTAAAGAGACTTAACAGGGAGAAAAAAACCACTATACTGATGGTATCGCATGACCTCAACAAGGCCGTGTCCGATGCGGGACTTATTCTCCATGTGAATAAGCGTTCAGGCTGCGGATATTTCGGACCGGCTGATAAGTATTTAGACAGCGAGGCGGCAAGGCATTTCCTTGGGCTTGATTATAAAAACAGCGAAGAGACAGACAGCACCGCTAAAGTGCCTATTGATAGGAATGAAAACAAAGATAAGGACATGGATAAAAATACGGGTAAGAGTCTTTTGGATAAGGTGAAGAAGGGAGAACGCTATGTTTGATACAGTGAAGCTGTTATTTTCATACGATTTTATAGTGAGAGCCATGATTGCAGGCGGACTTGTTGCACTGTGCTGTGCGCTTCTCGGAGTCAGCCTTGTGCTCAAGAGATTTTCAATGATAGGTGATGGCTTGTCACATGTAGGATTCGGGGCTTTGTCCGTTGCTGCGGTTATGAATGTAGCACCTCTTGCAATCGCAGTTCCTGTTGTGATTGTTGCAGCTTTCTTCATATTGAAGCTTGGCAAGGACAGCAAGGTTCAGTCTGATTCGGCAATAGCGCTGGTGTCGTCAGTTGCCATAGCGACGGGTGTCACTGTTACATCATTAAGCGGAGGGCTTAACACGGATGTATACAGCTATATGTTCGGAAGCATACTGGCCATGAGCAGGACTGACGTATATATAAGTGTCATATTGTCGGTGATTGTCCTGATACTGTTTTTTGTTTTCTATCACAAGATATTTGCAATCACTTTTGACAGTGATTTTGCAAAAGCAACAGGAGTGAGGGCTGAGTTTTACAATATGCTCATAGCTGTACTCACAGCACTGACAATAGTAGTAGGAATGAGAATAATGGGCACAATGCTTATATCCAGCCTTATTATATTCCCGACACTCTCGGCAGGTGCAGTTGTGAGGGGCTTCAGAAAGGTTGTTATCATATCCGGTATAGTCTCTGTATTGTGTTTCTTTGTGGGATTATACAGCTCATACAGCTTCAATCTGCCCGTAGGTGCGAGCATAGTTCTTGCAAATTTCGTTGTTTTTTGTATACTTATGGTAGCAGGAAAGCTTATAAGAAAATAAGTTTTGCCATGAGGAGGTCTGATTACGGAACGAATCTATGTTGCAATTGATTTAAAATCCTTTTATGCATCAGTAGAGTGCAGAGAGCGTGGACTTGACCCGCTGACAACGAATCTTGTTGTGGCTGATGCAGGCAGGACTGAAAAGACAATATGCCTTGCTGTCTCTCCATCCCTTAAGGCCTATGGGATACCGGGGAGAGCAAGGCTTTTTGAGGTTGTACAGAGGGTACGCGAGGTCAACAGGGACAGGGCGCGCAGGCTGGGAAGCGGCAGACATTTTACAGGTGAATCCGTATTTGCACCGGAGCTTCAAGAAAACCCAAGTCTTAAGGTTGGGTATATTGCGGCACCTCCGAGGATGGCGTACTATATGGAATACAGCACAAGGATATATCAGATATATCTTAGATACATTGCACCGGAGGACATACATGTGTATTCCATCGATGAGGTGATGATTGACATTACCGAATACGTGAGAATGTATAAGCTGACGGCAAGGGAGCTTACAACGAAGCTGATACATGAGATTAAGTCGGAGACAGGCATAACCGCTGCTGCGGGAATAGGGACTAATCTGTATCTGTGCAAGGTCGCGATGGACATAGTTGCCAAGCATGCGCTTCCCGATGAGGAGGGGGTGCGGATTGCACAGCTTGATGAGCGCAGCTACCGCCGTCTGCTGTGGGGGCATACACCGTTGACGGATTTCTGGCGCGTCGGGCGCGGCTATACGAAAAAGCTCAATGAATACGGAATGTACACGATGGGTGATGTAGCAAGGTGCTCCATCGGGAAGAAGGATGAGTACTATAATGAGGATTTGCTCTATAAGCTGTTCGGAGTGAATGCGGAGCTTCTAATAGACCACGCGTGGGGCTACGAGCCGTGCACGATGGCGGATATCAAGTCCTACAGGTCTGAGACGAACAGTGTGAGTGAGGGGCAGGTGCTCTCATGTCCGTACACTGCGGACAAGGCAAGGCTCATTGTCAAGGAAATGACGGATGGGCTGGTGCTTGGACTTGTTGATAAGCACCTTGTCACGAACCAGCTTGTGCTCACCATCGGCTATGACGTTGAGAATCTCACCAATCCGGAGATTGCTAAAAAGTATAAGGGTGAGATTGTGTTAGACGGCTACGGAAGAAGGATACCAAAGCATGCACACGGAACACAGAATCTTGCACACAGGACTTCTTCAACGAAGCTGATTATAGACGCAATGATGGAGCTTTTTGACAGGATAATCAACAGAAATCTTCTTGTGAGGAGAATAAATGTGGTTGCCTGCAAGGTGGTAGATGAGAGTCTTGCGGATGATGAGCCGGAATTTACACAGCTTGATTTGTTTACCGACTATGAGAAGCTTGAGCGTGAGAAGGAGCAGGAGAAGAAGCAGCTTGCCAAGGAGCGTCAGATGCAGCAGGCGGTACTCGACATCAAGAAGAAATTCGGCAAAAATGCCATATTAAAGGGCATGAACCTTGAGGATGGCGCGACGGCGATATCGCGTAATGGTCAGATCGGAGGTCACAGGGCATGAATGAGGGCAGCTTTCAGGGGGAAATAAGTGAGGAATTCTATAAGAATGTGGCAGGCAGCAGCAGATATGACGATATAATAGATATGCCACATCATGTGTCAAGGGACAGACCTCACATGCCGATAGCGGACAGAGCCGCCCAGTTCGCTCCGTTCGCGGCGCTCACAGGGCATGATGCTGAGGTTAAGAAAACACAGGAGAGGGTGAAGCTTGCAATCGATAATGAGATAGAGCATGAGAGAAGCAACGAATAGATAACAGTGTGTCAAAACATGCCAATCTAATTTGTGAGTGTATAACGTATTATATTTATGCATATCAGCTCCATTGTACGAAGCAAGATATTCTAAGAACTCTGATAAAGGTGTTCTATACGTTCGCGTAATTTAGTTATTTTGTGAAATGTAGTATGCAAGGAGAAGGTCAACCATCCTGCCATAGCTCTTTACGCCGTCAGTCTGAGCATTCGCCACGAGATAGGCGTTGTTTACAGCGTCTGCCACCTCTGCAACAGGGGTTCTGTATTTATCCCAATATCGGCTGTCATACAGATAATCGCGCATAAGCTGTATGTCCATGCTCTTGTACAGCTCAGTGTAGACTGCCGCTCCGCAATTAGAGTAGACGGAGTTAAGAACGTATGAGAGTGCATTTAAAATTCCGCTGTACTTAAGGTTCACATTGTCTGAGTGTATGCAGGCAAGGTATGCGATGAAGCCCGCTTCATCCTCGCGCATGAAGCCACGAAGGTGTGATAGCTCATGGCATATAGTGTCTGCCTTCACATAGTCCGGAACGTCATTATTGTAGTTAGCTTCAATGGTGAAGGAGTACACTCCGGTTATAAATTCGTAGGACATTACCTTTGAGAACAGAACAGGCTTAGCCTTAGGATAGTACCCATTGAGCACAGGGTATATGGTTCCGAGATTGTTCATAGCCTTGACTGCTTCAGCAATGGTGTCGGTGTTATCAAGTGAAAATATGTTTCCGTAGTGTGTTCCATCCTCATCATCCGGAACCTCGACGGTATCTATATATGGAACAAGCGCATTTGCCTCGGCTATGAGGGACTGACACAGACTGGTCAGAACATCCGTTGACTGCCTGGCTACAGTAAGACCTGAATAGTAGGAAAACGGTCTTCTGTGGTAGTTGACCCCGCAGTTGAGAGTAAACAGTGTGAGGGCGGTGAGCAACAGTGCAAATACGCCTGCGAACAGAGTCAGTATTCTTTTTGCCCTCTTCTTTATTATAAGGTAAACGATTCTGAAAATAATCCAGAACAGTAATGCTATTCCCAATATTATAAGAAGCTCATACAGTGAAAATGGAAGGAAGCCAACAAGCCTTCCGACCGTGGTTACCAGAAATTTATATATGTGTGTTGAGTACCATTCGGCAAATGCTGTACTTTTCCGCGCAGCTATATTAAGAGAGCCTGTTATGACAAGCAGAAGGAGCATGTATATGCAGTAAAATATTTTTTTTCGTGTAAAAAAGCTTTTAAGGCTGAATTTTTTAGGCTCAGTCATAAATAGGAAACCTCCGTAAATTAATTATTGTAGATGTAGAAGAGCATCTAAGCTTCTTCTAAAAGTCGTGATATGCATAAATATAATAAACACGCTAAGTTTATAGAGCTTGTTATGTCCCACGACATCATTCTCATAAATTTAATTATAAGTTTGGAGTGAAAAAAGTAAAGGATAATTACGATAAAATTAATAAGGCAGAAGGTGTGATAATGGTTATATTGTATTATAGACAGATAGGATTTGTTTTGATAAAATTAAATTAGCTTCAGGAAGAAGGGGAACTGCTCGGATAGTCTGATTTACCGGGTGCCGGTTTGAAAGGAGGCGGTGGTATATGAATGACAATATTTTAAGAAGCCGTAGAATACTGATTAAGAGAACAGAGGACGGAATGCTGCTTGCAGATACCAGAATAATAAGATTTATCAAGGACAGGAATATATGCTATATCAGTGCCGACAGCATAGCACAAAAGGGGAACTATAATGTAACGGTTTTGATTTTCGGACCGGATAAGCTGTATGAGTATGAGGGAAATCTTACAGGCGCAGTTATAGATAATGAGATGGTTGTACTTCTTGGAAGGCACAGGGAAAAGGAAAATCGCAGGAAACGAAGATATAAGCTTCTTACAAAGGGAATTATCACGGAGCTGTGTTTCGGGGACAGAGAGGTGCGGCTCAACAAGCCGATGAAGCTTATGACCGTGAATATGAGCTCAGATGGAATACTTGTCAAAATGGACAGCGGAAGCTTCGAGAAGGGAGACTGCTTCCGCATGGTGATAAATGTGGAGAACAGGGCACTTATTTTCTATTGCAGTGTCGTTAGAAAACAGAATGATAATATGCTGACTGAGGAATATGGCTGCAGAATAGAGGGGACTCAATTTGAAAATGAAAATGAAAAATTTACACAAGCTGCCAATTGAATATCTGTGGGAGGGACTTGTGCTTAAGGATAACATTTATGACAGTACAGGTTACACACTGTTGATTCCAAAGGGAGAGGTGTTGACTGGTGAAAAGCTGAGAAAGCTGTATAATTTCAATAAGGGAGACAGAAATATAACGGTTCATGAGGAAGGCTTTTATGATATTATTGCCAGTGAACATATGCTGCCTGAGAAAAGACAGGAGCTTCTGGAAAAGCTTTCCGGCTACAGCAGTCTTACGGATAATGTCAATGGCATGCTGCATAATATAGATATAGGGATTGAATCTGATGAGATTGACAAGCTTGTAGACAATATATCGGATAAGCTTATCAAGATAGACCCTGTCACAATCTTCTCATGCATCAATTTCCCAAGACCGATGGATGAGGGTCTGCAGAGACATTCACTGAATGTTGCGCTTATGAATGCTTTTATGGGTAAGTGGCTTGGACTGCCGGAGGATGATGTCAGGACGCTGGTGCTTGCCGGGCTGCTGCATGATGTAGGAAAGACGAAGATACCTGAGGAAATAATCAATTCACCGCGGAGGCTGACATCGGCTGAATATAATATCGTCAAGCTTCACCCGGTATTTTCTTATGAGATGCTTGGCAGTCAGTTCGGGGAGACTGTGCGTGACATTGCAAGACACCACCATGAGAAGCTTACAGGGGACGGATATCCGGATGGACTTAAGGGGGATGAGATATCGCTTTTAACCAGAATAACCACTCTTTCGGATATATATGACGCGATGGTTGCTAAGAGAACCTATAAGGAGGCTAACCTTGCATTTGATGTGTTCGATATGCTGTACAGGGATGAGTTTAAGGGGCTTGACAGGAAGCTTGTGATGATTTTTCTTAAGAACCTGAGAAAACGTTATGTATCGAAGAAGGTACTTATGTCCGATGGGAAGATTGGTTTCATAAGATTCATCCCCGGAAATGATGCGAGTCATCCGATTGTTGAACAGGGGGAAAGACTGAGCCAGACAGATGATAACTGGTACTGTAAGGAAATTATAACCATGTAGAAAAAGAAATTTTCTACAATTTCCTTTAACATTGTTACCATGCACATAAGAATATTAACCCGGATTTAACTATGGCTTTATATTTTTAATGCACAAATTTACATTTTTCAAATGTTATAAAGCAAGCCATATATTTGAATACACAATTAAGACAATATATTTTGAAAGCTCCATGAGGGTTTTGCTGAGAGTTATTATTTATCATTTTTTTCTTTGCAAAATCTTCAAAGGGCTTTTATTTTGTTTAATATTGGGATTCAATAAAAATGTTATTCCAAGAAATATCAGACAATACATATTACAATAATATAATATCAAATAATCAGACGATATTAAGAAAATAAATATTTACAAGGAAATAAAAAAAGTGTATATTAAGTACAAGTTTTTCAAGCAAAATAAAAGGAGGTTTTGTATGAGCAATGTATGTGAAGTGAAACCATCAATATACAGCCCGGATTTTGAGCACGATAACTGTGGTATAGGTGCGATTGTCAATATCAAGGGCGTTAAGACACATCAGGTTGTTGAGAATGCCCTGAAGATTGTTGAGAATCTTGAACACCGTGCAGGTAAGGATGCGGAAGGCAAGACCGGTGATGGTGTAGGTATTCTGCTCCAGATATCCCATAAATTCTTTTCCAAGGTTGCCAAATCACTCGGAATCAATATAGGTGGGGAGAGAGAATATGGTGTCGGTATGTTCTTTTTCCCGCAGGATGAGTTCAAGCGCAATCAGGCTAAGAAGATGTTCGAGATTATTACCCAGAAGGAAGGTCTTGAACTATTAGGCTGGAGAGAGGTTCCGACTAATCCTGATGTACTAGGCTCTAAGGCAATTGCGTGCATGCCTAGTATCTGGCAGTGTTTTATAAAGAAACCGGCAAGAATAGCAAAGGGACTGGATTTTGACAGAAGGCTCTACGTAGTGAGAAGAGTGTTTGAGCAGAGTAACGATAATACATACGTCGCTTCATTATCGAGCAGAACAATTGTCTACAAGGGGATGTTCCTTGTTGGACAGCTTAGAACCTTCTTTGATGATTTGAACAGTCCTGATTATGAGACTGCGATAGCTACGGTACATTCGCGTTTTAGTACCAATACAAATCCAAGCTGGCAGAGAGCTCATCCGAACAGGATAATCGTACATAATGGTGAGATAAATACCATCCGTGGCAATGCCGATAAGATGCATGCACGTGAGGAGTCCATGGAGACTAAGTATTTTGAGGGAGAGATGAGCAAGGTAACTCCTATTGTAAATCAGGAAGGCTCAGATTCGGCGATGCTTGACAATACGCTTGAGTTCCTTATGATGAGTGGTCTTGAACTTCCTCTTGCGGTAATGATACTTATTCCTGAGCCTTGGATTAACAATCAGAGCATGAGCCAGAAAAAGAGAGATTTCTATGAATATCATGCGACAATGATGGAGCCTTGGGATGGACCGGCTTCCATTCTTTTCTCGGACGGAGATATCATGGGAGCGGTGCTTGACAGGAACGGTCTTCGTCCATCACGTTACTATATAACTAATGATGACCAGCTTATTCTCTCATCCGAGGTTGGTGTGCTTGATATTCCTACATCAAACATTAAGGTGAAGGAGAGATTAAGACCGGGCAAGATGCTCTTGGTGGATACGGTAAAGGGAGAGGTTATAGATGACGATGAACTCAAGGAGAAATACGCTTCAAAAAGACCGTATGGCGAGTGGCTTGACAGCAACCTCGTAATGCTCAAGGATTTAAAGATTCCGAACCAGAGAGTTGAGGAGTATTCCAAGGAGGAGCGGGCTAAGTTACAGAAGGCATTCGGCTACACCTACGAGGATTTCAGGACATCGATTCTGCCTATGGCACTTGGCGGAACTGAGCCTATAGCAGCAATGGGAGCCGATACTCCGCTTGCGGCACTTTCAACTAAGACGGTTCCTCTGTTTAATTATTTTAAACAGCTCTTTGCACAGGTTACGAATCCTCCTATCGATGCACTTAGAGAGAAGATAGTTACATCGACTACAATGTATCTGGGAGCCGATGGAAATATCCTTGAGGAGACGGCGAGAAATTGTCAGGTATTAAGAGTCAACAATCCGATACTTACCAACACGGATTTGTTAAAGATTAAGAATATGAATCAGGAGGGCTTCAAGGTTGCGGTTCTTCCTATTATATATTACAAGAATACATCGATGGAGAAGGCAATCGACCGTCTCTTCGTTGAAGCTGACAGACATTACCGTGAGGGAGTGAATATATTCATTCTTTCGGACAGAGGAGTTGACGAGAATCATGTAGCAATACCGTCACTGCTTGCTGTATCGGCAATGCAGGACTATCTTGTTAGAACCAAGAAGAGAACCAAGGTTTCGGTTATCCTTGAGTCCGGTGAGCCTAGAGAGGTACATCATTTCGCAACACTATTAGGCTTCGGTGCGAGTGCAGTCAACCCGTATCTTGCGCTAGACAGCATAAGGGAGCTTATAGACCTTGGAATGCTTAACAAGGATTACTATGCGGCAGTCGATGATTATAATAGGGCGGTTCTTGGCGGTATAGTAAAGATTGCATCTAAGATGGGCATATCTACAATACAGTCATATCAGGGCTCCAAAATCTTTGAGGCAATCGGTATTGACAAGAGCGTTATGGACAAATATTTTACCAATACGGTGAGCCGTGTGGGTGGAATCACACTTAAGGATATCGAGAATGATATCAATGCAAATCATGACAGAGCTTATGACCCCCTTGGACTTCAGACGGATACCACCTTTGACAGTGCAGGCAGCCATAAGTTCAGAAGCGGCAAGGAGGAGCACCTCTACAACCCTCAGACAATCCATCTTCTCCAGCTTGCCACAAGAAACGGAGATTATGCTACCTTCAAGGAATACTCCAAGCTTATCAATGAGGAGCTTGAGCCAATCAATCTGAGAGGTCTTATGGATTTCAAGTATCCTGAGAAGGGAATCTCTATAGATGAGGTAGAGAGCGTAGATTCTATCGTGAGACGTTTCAAGACAGGAGCTATGTCTTACGGCTCTATATCCCAGGAGGCACATGAGGCAATGGCAATCGCCATGAACACACTTCACGGAAAGTCCAACTCAGGTGAGGGCGGCGAGGATATTGAAAGACTTACAATCGGACCGGATGGCCTCAACCGCTGTTCGGCAATCAAGCAGGTAGCCTCGGGACGTTTCGGTGTCACATCGAGATACCTTGTGAGTGCCGATGAGATTCAGATTAAGATGGCACAGGGTGCTAAGCCTGGTGAGGGTGGACATCTTCCGGGCGGAAAGGTATATCCTTGGATAGCCAAGACAAGACATTCAACGTCGGGTGTTGGTCTTATATCACCGCCACCACATCACGATATCTATTCGATTGAGGATCTGGCACAGCTTATCTATGACCTTAAGAACGCCAACAAGAAGGCACGTATATCCGTAAAGCTTGTATCGGAGGCAGGAGTCGGAACCGTAGCGGCAGGTGTTGCTAAGGCGGGAGCACAGGTTATCTTGGTATCGGGCTATGACGGAGGCACAGGTGCGGCACCTAGAAGCTCCATCCACAATGCGGGACTTCCTTGGGAGCTTGGACTTGCCGAGGCACACCAGACACTCATAATGAACGGTCTTAGAAACAAGGTTGTTGTCGAGACGGACGGCAAGCTTATGACAGGACGCGATGTTGCGGTAGCATGTCTTTTAGGTGCTGAGGAATTTGGATTTGCAACGGCGCCGCTTGTAACTCTTGGCTGTGTGATGATGAGAGTATGTAATCTGGACACATGCCCTGTAGGTATTGCTACACAGAATCCGGAGCTTCGAAAGAGATTCACAGGTAAGCCTGAGTATGTGATGAACTTTATGAGATTCGTTGCACAGGAGCTTCGGGAATACATGGCTAAGCTTGGCTTTAAGACTATCGACGAGATGGTAGGAAGAACCGATATGTTATATCAGGCTAAGGACGGCAGCGGTGTCAAGAAAGGAAAGATTGACCTTTCGGTAATTCTTGATAATCCTTATGCAGGCAAGGAGAAGATTGACTATCTTCACAAGAATGTATATAACTTCGAGCTTGAAAAAACTCTTGATGAGAAGGTTCTGTTAAAGAAGCTGGGGCAGGCTCTTGAGAAGAAGCAGAAGAGAAGCATAGAAATAGATGTAAAGAACACCGACCGTTCATTTGGTACTATGTTCGGCTCTGAGATTACAAGACTCTACGATGACACACTTCCTGAGGATACCTTCACTATAATGTGCCATGGCGCGGGCGGACAGAGCTTCGGAGCATTTATCCCTAAGGGACTTACGATGTGCCTTGAGGGAGACAGCAATGACTACTTCGGCAAGGGACTTTCAGGAGGAAAGCTTGTGGTATATCCACCTACCGGCTCCGGATTTAAGCAGGATGAGAATATCATCATCGGTAATGTGGCTCTCTATGGTGCAACGAGCGGTGAGGCGTATATAAACGGTGTCGCCGGTGAGCGCTTCTGCGTCCGTAATTCCGGTGCAAAGGCGGTTGTCGAGGGCGTGGGCGACCATGGCTGTGAGTACATGACCGGTGGACGGGTGGTTATTCTTGGAAAAACCGGGAAGAACTTCGCCGCAGGTATGAGCGGTGGTATTGCTTATGTGCTTGACGAGGACAGCAGCCTTTACAAGAAGCTTAACAAGGAGCTTGTATCGACTGAGGAAGTGACGGACAAGTATGATGTATTAGAGTTAAAGGAAATGATACAGCAGCATGTAGCATACACCAACTCTATAAAGGGTAAGCAGATTCTTGACAATTTCGGAGATTATCTTCCTAAGTTCAAGAAGATTGTACCTCATGACTATAAGAGAATGATGCAGAGAATCGTTCAGATGGAAGAGAAGGGTCTTTCAAGTGAGCAGGCACAGATTGAAGCATTCTATGCTAATAAAGCAGCGAAGTAAGGAGGGAAATTCATGGGAAAGCCGACAGGATTTTTAGATTATGAGAGAGTTGACAGCGAGGCTGTCAAGCCAAAGAACAGAATAAAGAATTTCAATGAGTTTCATACTCCGCTCACCATTGAGGAGCAGAGGCAGCAGGCGGCACGATGCATGGATTGCGGGGTTCCGTTCTGCCAGTCGGGTAAGCTGTTAAAGGGGATGGTGTCAGGCTGTCCTCTCAACAATCTGATACCTGAGTGGAATGATCTTCTCTACAGTGGCAATCTTCACAGGGCATATAACAGGCTTGCTAAAACAAGCAATTTCCCTGAGTTTACTTCGAGGGTATGTCCGGCATTGTGTGAGGCGGCATGTACCTGCGGACTTAA
>UMGW01056918.1_pt1 | contig 13323 bp, 23 predicted proteins | sample 1965371 | NCBI WGS metagenome assembly UMGW01 (sample SAMEA4836082, study PRJEB28245) | human gut metagenome | biome: gut microbiome; material: fecal sample | place: Denmark | collected 2008
GACGATTGAGGTCGAATCGCACTACAGCATTCGGGACGTGAAAATGTTCCACACCCTCTGGACCATGTTTCCCCACAACTGCCCGGAATCCTCCGGCCTGTGTCCAAACGCCGGACCGATGTATGACCGGTTCTGCACATACGGAGCGCTGAACAACTGCGCAGGCTGCTGCCGTTGGTGCAACAAGCGGGACACTTGCAAGACGGTATGTAAATACTGCAAGCCGGAGACACAGCCGGAGCCTGAGCCGGAGGTCAAGCGCAACCCGGCGGTGGCGGATCCTCGTTTGGACTACAAGGTGATGGTTCCCACCTTCTGCCAGCGGGTGCGGGCGCTGCGGGAGCAGACCGGCATGAGCCGGAAGGAATTTGCCCAGAGCATTGACGAGTTCCCGGGGACGTACAGCGCGTGCGAGAACGCCTCCATGTGCGGATCGGAGAAGATCGCCAAGCTGGCGCTGTGCTTTGGCGTCAGCACGGATTACCTCTACGGCCTGACGGATGATCCTACGCCGTCAGCGCAGAAAGGAGCGGACACATGAGATACACAGGGCGCGGGAAGCGCCGCAGCCGGGTCCTCCCGGTGCTGACTCTGGCGGCCGCCGTGGCTGCCGTGATCCTGCTGACGGTAGCGGCCAAGGGCGTGGCCCTATGACCGCGCCGCCGTGTCTGGCCTGCCCGGATCGCCGGATCGGATGTCACGATCCGGCGGTCTGCCCCCAGTGGGCGGCCTACGAGGAGATCCATAGGGCAGAGCTGGCAGCCATGCCGTCCCGTAAGGAGTGGGTGGACATGGTGGAATACATCCATGATCGGCGGCGACGCTATATGCCGGGCCGCTGGAAAAAAGGAGACAAATCATGCTGAATCATATCGTACTGATGGGCCGTCTGACCCGTGACCCGGAGCTGCGGCACACCGGCAGCGGGCTGGCCGTGGCGTCCTTCTCTCTGGCCGTGGACCGGGACTTCAAGGGCCAGTCCGGCGAGAAGGAGACGGACTTCGTGGACATCGTGGCGTGGCGCTCAACGGCGGACTTCGTGAACAAGTTTTTCACCAAGGGCTGCATGGCCGTGGTGGAGGGCCGCTTGCAGCTACGGGACTGGAAGGACAAGGACGGAAACAACCGGCGCTCCGCCGAAGTGGTGGCGGAGCATGTGTATTTCGGAGACAGCAGGCAGCGGGCCGAATCGGACACAGCGTCCGCACCGCCTGCGTCAGGGGACTTCCGGGAGATCCCGGAGGATGAGGAAGGAGAACTGCCGTTTTGAAAGATCAAGAACTCGTAAATGCGCTGCGGTATTTCTGCCCTGGTAATTTTACGTGTGCTCGATGCGAATATGAGCCCGTTTGCCACGGCGGCGGCTGTGCGATCATTCAGACGGCCGCCGACCGGCTGGAGAATCAAAGCGCACACATCGCGGCGCTCCAGCAGGAAATTGAGAAGCTGCGGGGACAGATGCCACACTGGATTCCGGTGGAGGAGCGGCTGCCGGAGACTGAGTCATGGGGCGCGTCGAAGGTGGTGCTGGGCATAGTACAGAACGAATCAGATTTTCCGCCACCCAATCCGTGCTTTTGTGTGTATCTTGGCAATCAGCAATGGACGATTCGCGGACGGATGGCGACGATTACCCACTGGATGCCGCTGCCCGAAGTGCCGGAGGAGGTGGAGTGATGCGTATGGAGCGGATTTGGGCGATGCCCAACAAATGGACGTTTTCCATCAAGCCCATTGCCCGGCTGCTGCGGGAGGAGATGGGCAAGGGTGTTTGGGTTGACCCGTTCGCGGGGGTGAAATCACCGGCCACGATTACCAACGACCTGAATCCGGAGCGGCCCACGGATTACCACATGGACGCGCTGGCGTTCCTTAAAACCTTTGCAGATAACTCTGTGGACGGTGTGCTGTATGACCCGCCGTATTCTCAGCGACAGGTGAAAGAGTGCTACGACGGCATACAGGGGGGCTTGAAATGGGACGGGCAAACGACCTTTTGGAGCGAGACAAAGAACGAGGCGGCTCGTATCCTGAGACCGGGAGGAAAGGTCATCTGCTTTGGCTGGAGTTCTATGGGGTTGGGGGCAAAGCGTGGGTTTACCATGCAGCGCATTTTGCTGGTGCCTCATGGCGGGACCCGAAATGACACGATTTGCACAGTTGAGGGGAAGGAGGTGTAGAAATAATGGGAAATGTTAATTGCCTGCGTTGCCGCTTTAGGCATGAGGATAACGGGAACTGTACTGCGGTCGGCGGGTTCTGCACGGCTGTCACGGCTGCCCACTGCCCGTTACTGCGTCAGTATTTAGATACGGGCATGACGCCGGAACAGTGCGAAAACGCAAAGGCCATTATCGAATCCGCCTTTAGCGATGACACGTCAAAGGCAGAACGGATTCGGGAGCTGTTGAAAGCCGACAGAGCCGGTCGGCTGGTGGTGCTGCCGTGCAAGGTGGGCGATACGGTATATTTCAGGACCTACGACTGCAACGGGACGGTAGACCTTGGCATTCAGCCCCACAAGGTAACGGCCATTGTGGGGCACGCCATTGTCCGTGGGAAGTATACCGATGTCGGGCTGTTGCCGGGCCAGTATGGAGTAAGCTGGTTCCTGACCCGCGAGGCGGCGGAGAAAGCATTGGAGGAGATGAAGGATGAGTAAAGCCGTACTTATCAGCATCCGCCCCAAGTGGGTGGAGAAGATCGCCAACGGTGAAAAAACTATCGAAGTCCGCAAGACCAAGCCGAAGCTGAAAACGCCGTTCAAATGTTACATCTACTGCACGCTGCCAAAATATCCGCACGAGGACTTCATTGCGACGGACTATCCAAGGCCACAGTTTTACGGCGGCGGCAAGGTCGTCGGGGAGTTTACCTGTGACCGGATTTATGAGCTTGCGCCCCTTAACCATGCGCCGGATGACGTAGAAAAGCAAGCCTGCCTGACACGGGAAGAAATTGTGAAATACCTAAAGGGAACCGGCTACGGCTGGCACATCTCCGACCTGCTGATCTATGACCAGCCGAAGGGGCTGGACGAGTTTACTCGTCTGCGTGAAACGAAATTTGGCTCGGAGCCGGTGACAATCAAGCGCCCGCCGCAGAGCTGGTGCTATGTGGAGGCGATGAAGGATGAATGACTTAAAACCGTGCCCGTTCTGCGGCGGTAAACTGAACTTTTACCGGGAGAACTATGTAAATCGTTTCGGAAAGCGCATCATTGAGCAATACTGGATGCACGATGATACAGATTGTGTCCTTAACGACATGAATCAACCTTTTGTTTTGGGGGCTGGAGACGCAAATCCGGAAACGGGTTATCCGGGAGAGTATGCTGAAAAATGGAACAGGAGGGCTGACTATGGATGAATACATTGAGCGAGAAGTGGCTGTAAAAGCATTTAATAATTTTGATGCTGGTAGGGCAGATAGTCCGCCTTTCACGCTTTTGACCCCAGAAGAGTTTGCAGAATATCTTTATGAACTTCCAGCCGCCAACGTGGCCCCAATCGAAGCGCTGGAACGTCTGCGGGACGAGCTGTGCGAGCAGGACCTAATCACCCTGGAGGGGCTGAGAAAGTTGAACACGCTGATTTGGAAGTACACAACGGTGCATGACGGAGGTGCTGTCTGATGGTTAAAGTGTTTTGCGACATGTGTGGGCGCGAGATTGACTACGAGGTTGATGGTGTAAATATGGACTTCAACCACTATGGGGTTGTATCTTTCAAATCGACATTTTCTGCGGAAAAGCAGTTGTGCCTTTCTTGCGCGGCCAAGGTCTGCAACTTTGTAGAAAATGGGGCCAAGATGGACGGAGAAAGTACGGAAGGAGATGTTGAGCATGGGATGGGCAGCAAAGAATAACCCTGTTGCACAAGCGGCAAGACGGGGAGAAATACCACCGAAGAAACCGCCATTGGGGAAAAAGGCTGTGCGGCAGATCATGGCGGCACGTATGGAAGAACTGATTTTTCCGCCGAAAGTACGAGAGATGCTGGCAATGATGAGCGGAGATGAAAACCCGTATGGACACAAACTGTAAACACAAGGAGACAAGCACTTTTGCCCCAACTGCGGGGCCAAGATGGACGGAGGTAACGAAAATGTATAAGCCGTTAGCCGACAGCACCCTACTTAGGATGCCCAAAAAGGAGATTATCGAACTGCTCCGCACCGCAGAGCATAACGCAAAGGTATCTCAGGAATGGGTGGCCCAGCAAGCGGAGAACCTCAAGGACTGGAAACCGGTGGTGCGGTGCAAGGACTGTAAGCATTTGTGCGTGTGGAACCGAAAAGATATATACGTATTTTGCCCTAAAACAAACATCGTGTTTTTGCCATTTGATAAGGACACAAGGACATTCTTTTGTAGCCTTGGCGAGAGAAAGGATGGCGGGGATGGCTAAACAATCCGCTTATTTGCAACGGCGGGATGCGCAGTTGGATGCGGTCTTTTGGGCCGGTGCTGCGATGGCAGCGCAGTTTGCCGTTGACACGTTGCAGATGACCATGCACCAGAAGGAAGGCTGGGGCTACGATCGCATCATGCGCGTCACGCACGAGTGGATGGAGACCCAGCGGGAATACAGGCCTGCCTTAAACTGCAAGGACCCGGAGGCAGACGTCCGGCAGGAGCACATGGATCGGGTGCTTGCGGAGATCATCAGCGGGAAGGCAGAGCTGATCCGGTTTCCGGATCGGTATCCAAACGCGAAAAAGATCAAATACGGGAGGTAAGGCATGGAAACTGAAAAAATGAGTTATGAACCAATGAAAATTGATCGCGTACCGTATATGGGCTTGCCAGATTGCAAGGACTGCCCGGAAAAACGCTCAACGGTCATTGAGCATCGGTTGTATGGTAATTCTGGCTGTGTGGCAGTTGATACGCATGTGGAATGCGCAAAACTGGATCTTTGCCTCAAACTCAAGCAGCGTTTGATGGAAAGCCTTCGGGATGGGATCATCTGCGGGGAGGGCGACAGTAAGCCGCTGGGCCTGAGCCGTGCGGAGCTTTCTGCCAATGGCTGATCCGTTTGTGTGCGTCAGGCAGCGGGCGGGTCCGTTGGCCAAGGCGCTGGTGACGGACAACTACGGATATCTCCGTCGCTACGGGCCGGGGGCGGTGCGGGGCCGGTGCGGGCCGGCCCTTAGCCGCACCACCGTTGACAAGCTGGAACTCCGGCTGGCGCTCTTTGGCTATGACGGTATTTTTTACACGCTGACCTTTGACGATGACCACCTTCCCTCGGATCGGTCCGGGGTGGATCGGATCTGGGACGCATTCGCGAAGCGTCTCAGGCGGTGGCAGCGCGGGCCGGTGGACTACTACGTTTACCGGGTGGAGGGCCTCCACGGTGACCACCGGCTCCACATCCACGTGTTTCTGCGGGATCAGGACTTCCCGCCGGCCGTGGTGCAGTATCTCTGGCGGACATGGGGCAGCGCCTATGACGTGCGCTGGGACCGGGCGCGGGTGCTGTCAGAGGGCGGCTACCGTGGGCTGGCGATCTATTTCACCAAGGAGGTCCCGGAGGTAGGGCGCCACCCGTGGGGCTGCTCACGGGCGCTGAGTAAGTACCTTCCGCATCCGGAGGTGACCACCTGCAAGAGCGGCATGGTGCGGCTGCCCAAGGGCGCCACGCCGCTGCCCATGCAGGGCCGGGACCGTCCTCAGCTGGGCGGGTGGGGGCTGTACGGCTACAGCCGGTATCTGCTGCCCGAAAAATAGCGCTTTTATTTTAATAACAAAGTTTAGTATTACTATCTATAGATAGCGTATCCTCTTGAAACCTACGGAATATCTACGGACAACCGCAAGAAAGTGAGGGAAAAGCCTTGATTCCAGCCAGAAACGGTGATAAAATAAGCACAAAGGACGGATGGTTGACTTGCCCGATCTGCAAGCGCAACCACAGACTGCTGAGGATCACAGACGCCACCAGGGCGAGAGGCCTACCGGTCTACTGCCGGACGTGCCACAGCGAGGTGATCCTGGATATCGACGAAGGCCAGAGCGTTAAACGCCAGAGCCAATGACTCCCCGGAGGGGGCGTTGTTGGGTCTGGCGTTTTTGTTTTACCCGGAGGTGATAGCCCGTGGCAACAAAGCCGCTGAGACCGTGTTTATACCCGGGCTGCTATCGGCTGGTGCCCGGCGGGTACTGCGCAGAGCACCAGCCGAAGCCCAAGGAACGGAGCCAGGAGGCGCAGGCCTGGCGCTGGATGTACGGGACGCAGGAATGGAAGACGCTGCGCAGTGAGCAGCTCCTTCGGGAGCCGTGGTGCCGTGAGTGTGCTCAGCACGGCATCCGGACGAGGGCCACAGACGTGGACCACATCCGGGACCACAAGGGCGACTGGGCTGTGTTCACGGATCCCGGCAACCTCCAGAGCCTGTGCCACAGTTGCCACTCCCGCAAGACTGCGGCGGAAATGAGCAAAAACAGATTGCTTCGGCGGCGCTGATCGCGGCGGAAATCGGCGGACGCTTGGGCGCACGGAGGCCCAGGCCCGCGCCTGCGGGGTTCCTTGCGGCCCTCCCCCCGGGCGTTTGAAGTTTTCGCCGCGGCCGGGAATACCGCGGGCCCCCCTCCATGCGGGATTTTTTCCCCACGGGAGATTCGGCGGCGGTCCGGCGGCAGTCAAGGCGATGGCCAGGGTGCTGCGGAAATGCAGCGGGAGGGCGCAAAACGTTGCGGAAACGCAGCGGGAATTGAATCACATGGCATAGACCAAAAGCCTGAAAGGCAAGAGTCAGCACGCACCGGATCGGTGCGCGTCGGCCCTTGCTTTTTTGTTTTCTCCGGCTTGTGACCCGGCCCCTGTGCCGGTATTCATCCTTTCTTCCCTTCCCTTCCGGTCTCCGTGCCCTACCACGGAGGCCGGGTCATGAGCCGGAGTTGCCGCCCTGCCTGCGCCGAAGGCCTGCGCTGGATGCGCGGGGTATTGACGTAGACGCGGTGGGGCGGCACGGTCCGATTCGGACACATTTCCCCGACGCACACGGCGGCGTTCGCGCCGCAGCGGGTTTGATCCTCCTGCGGCGGCCCTGGCTGCCATGCGAGGGTCGCCGTGTGCGCCGGGCATTACAGGAGGATCAGCATGGCAAAGAAAAAGACACCCGGCGGGACTGCTGGACGAGGCGGCGTCAATCCGGCGCCGACGAGGGATGACCAAACAGTGCGGATCGCAGCGGAGCAGCTGACTATGGTTCCCATTGACGATCTCATCCCCTACGCAAACAACGCCAAGAAGCACGGCGTAAAGCAGATCAACCAGATCCGGGCCAGCCTGCGGGAGTTCGGCTTCGTGACGCCGGTGCTTATCGATTTTGACAACAACATCATCGCAGGCCACGGCCGGGTGGAGGCCGCCAGGGCGGAGGGCATGAGCGAGGTGCCCTGCGTGCTGGTGACCAACCTGACGGAGGCCCAGCGGAAGGCATACATCCTGGCGGACAACCGGCTGAGCGAGACGGCGGCATGGGATACAGAGCTGCTGAAGATCGAACTGGAAGGTCTGGAGGCTTTGAATTTCGACACCGGGATCGCCGGTTTTGATACGGAAGCTATGGAGGAGCTGGGCGTAGAAATCGGCAGTGTCCATACGCAAGCCGAAGCTTACGAGGACGATTTTGACGAAGATCCTCCGGAAGAAACCACCGTGCGCGAAGGAGACATCTATCGGCTCGGGCGGCACCGTCTGGCGGTCGGCAGTACTGCCGATGAGGCGGCTGTGACCCGCCTCATGAATGGTGCTCTGGCAAACATGGTTTTCACAGACCCGCCTTACGGCGTGGCTGTGGGATCCAAAAATCAAATGCTGGATGATGTTGCCGGTGGAAAAAGCGGACGCTGCACCGAGGACATCTACGGAGACACCATGAGCGAAAGCGATCTGCACGATATGCTTTTGCAGGCCATGACTAACATTCGGCTGTCATGCCGGGACGATGCTTCTTTCTATGTCACCAGCCCACAGGGCGGCAGCCTTGGTTTGATGATGATGATGATGATGCGGGAGGCCGGCCTGGAAGTCCGGCACATGCTGATTTGGAAGAAATCTTCTCCGACGTTTTCTATGGGTCGTCTGAATTACGAATAGCAGCACGAGCCTATTTTCTTCACGTGGACCAAAAAGCATATCTGGTACGGAAACGGCAAATTCCACACGTCCGTGTGGGATGTGGATAAACCACGCAAGTGTGACTTGCACCCCACCATGAAGCCGATAGCCCTGGTTGAAAACGCCATTCTGAATTCTACCACGGAGGGTGACCTCGTTCTGGATGGCTTCGGCGGCAGCGGAACAACGTTGATCGCCTGTGAGCAGCTGGGGCGGACGTGCTACATGATGGAAATCGACCCCAAGTATGTCCAGGTCATCATTAACCGGTGGGAAGCTATGACCGGAAAAAAGGCGGTGCTGCTGAATGACCGTGCAGGAGGCTGAGCGGATCATCGCGCGGACCAACAGCCCGTATCTGAAACGGGATATGCAGCGGTTTATTCGGAACCAGCGGAGAAAGGAGGGCCGGAATGGCCGGGAAAAGACAGCCAACGGATGTGGTGCTTGCCAACGGGCGAAAGCATCTGAGCAAAACCGAGGAGGCGGAGCGGCGGGCCGGTGAGGTGAAGGTCTCCCCCGCCAAGACGGCCAAGCCGCCCAAGTGGCTGCTGGAGACGCTGAAAAAGGACTTCCGGGCCATCGGCAAGCGGCTGATTGCTTCCGGGCTTTACACGGAGCTGGACGCGGATACCCTGGGCCGCTATCTGGTGGCCCAGCACCAGTGGCTGATTGCCACCGGCGAGGCGGAGAATGCGCTGGCCCAGCGAGACCAGGAAGGCGCTGACGGCTGGGGCAAGATCCAGGAGCGCTATTTCAAGCAGGCCCGGAACTGTGCCAACGATATGGGCCTGACCGTCACCAGCCGCTGCCGCCTGGTGGTGCCGGATACCGGCAAGCAGGCGACGGAGGACAGCAACCCCATGCTGGAGCTGATCCGGGGAGGCATGGATCGGTATGCCTGAGATGTTGACGCTGGCGCCGGGCATCGAGGTACCGACGCCGGATGACGGCGCGGAGCTGCGGTACAGCCAGGAGGCCGTGGACCGTGTGGAAAAATTCTTCTCCATGCTGGTGTTCGGCCAGAATGACTGGGCTGGCAAACCCTTTGAGTTGCTTCCGTGGGAGCGCGATCTGATCCGGCAGTTCTACGGCATCGAGGTCAAGGATGATGACGGGCGTTGGGTACGGTATCGGCGCTTCCTCTATAACGAGATCCCGAAGAAAAACGGAAAGAGCGAGCTGGCAGCGGGACTGGGGCTGTACCACCTGCTGGCTGACGGCGAGCAGAAGCCAGACGTGGGCATTTTTGCCGTGGACACGGAGAACGCCGATATCATCTACCAGTGCGCAAAGTACATGGTGGAGAACTCCGTCATTGGGCAGCCGCAACATCGGCCACTGGCGTGGGCGCGACCCAGCGTGCGGGAGATCCGCACCCGCTTTGGCGGACGGATGAAGGTGTATTCCGGTGACGTGGATAACAAGCATGGCCCCAGCTTCTCAGCTATCCTCTGCGATGAGCTCCACGCATGGTCAGGCCGGGCGGGACGGGAGCGGTGGAACGTGCTGACAACAGGCTCTGACGCCGCCCGCGCCCAACAGACCGTCATGGTGCTGACCACAGCGGGCAACGACCCCGACCGCACGTCCATCGGCTGGGATCGCCATGAGTATTGCCGCCGCATTTTAGCGTGGCGGCGGGGTGAACCGGAGCGGCCAAGCGACACAGACGACAGTGAGTGGCTGCCGATTATGTACGGCATTTCCACTTTAACGCAGGACGATCCGGACAAAATTGCGGATCTGGATATCTACGATGAGGCGCTGTGGAAAACCTGCAACCCCAGCTATGGCGTGACGATGAAGGCCCGGAAGTTCCGAAAGGAGGCCCAGGCCGCCAAGATGAGCGAGGCGGCGGAGCGCAATTTCCGGTGGCTGCGGCTCAACCAGTGGATCAGCACCAAGGACGTGGGGTGGCTGCCCCTGACCCTCTACGACAAGACTCAGATCGGCCCCTCCGCCAAGGCGGAGCGGGAGGCGTGGGTGGAGGAGCACCTGACGGGCAAGACCTGTTACGGCGGGCTGGATATGTCCCTCCGGACGGACCTCAGTGCCCTGGTGCTGGTGTTCCCGCCCCAGCCGGGACTGGATCAGGGCGTGGCCCTGTTCCGGGCGTGGCGGCCCCTTGAGGGCGTGACGGAGGCAGAGCAGCGGGATCATGTGCCCTACCGGGACTGGGAGCGGGCCGGGTTCCTCACCCTTTGCCAGGGCGACATGATCGATAACCGGGACGTGATTGCGGCCATCCTGGACGCCAAGGAGCGGTATGACCTGCGGGCGCTGGGCATTGACCAGTACCTGACGGCCACCATGACGCCGCTGCTCCAGGATGAGGGCGTGGAGATCATCGCCATCCCCCAGACCATGGCGGGCATGAGCCCGGCTATGAAGGAGCTGGAGGGCCTGATTCGGGAGCACAAGATGCTCCATGTCCACAACACCTGCGGCCGGTGGTGCTTTGGCAACGTCCGGTGCGCGGTGGACGGAAACGAGAACCAGAAGCCCATGAAAAACCGCAGCATCGGGCGCATCGATATCACGGTGGCGTGGATCATCGCCGTGGCAGCGTGGATCGTGAAAAGAAATCAGAAGCCGGATCTGGCGGCGGCTATGAGCCGTCCCGGTTTTAGCTTATAACGCGGTCCGAATCGGACCGGAAAGGAGACCGCATGAAAAAAGTAAAGAGCGCTCTGGCCCGGTTCGGTCCGGACGTGCTGCTGGTTTGCGGCGCGGGCACCGTGGCCGTAGGCTGCGGGATGATCTGGCTGCCGCTGGGCGTAATCGTAGCCGGCGGGGCGCTGATCGCCTTCTCCCTGCTGAGCGGTCCGGGAGGTGATGAGCAGTGAGCATGACCAACAGGCTGCGGCTGGCCGTCAGCCGCCCACAGCAGGTACGGAATGACGTGACCGTCAAGACGCTGGCGGCATCCGGCGGGCTGGCCGTGGGTGACCTGACCGAGACCACCGCCCGGAAGCTGAGCGCAGTGGACGGGTGCATGGAGATTCTAAGCAACTCCATCAGCAAGCTGCCAAACTTTGTGATGGACGGCAGGACCCGGGAGCACGTGGACCATTACCTCCTGCGGCTGCTGAACGTCCGGCCCAATGAGGCTATGACGCCCAGCATCCGGCGGAAGGTGCTGGAGAACAGCCGGAACGAGGGCGGCAACGGCTATGACTGGATCATCCGGGACCCCCGGACGGGGATTATCCGGGAGCTGATCCCGGTGCCCTGGTGGCTGGTGCAGCCATGGCGGGATGAGGCCGGGCGAGTGTGGTACACCGTGACCCATCCGGTGACCGGCACGCCCATGGTGCTGCCAAACGAGGACATCTGCCACTACAAGGCCACCACCCGGGACGGCCTGACGGGAATCTCTCCCCTGCGGCGGGCCAGCGAGGTGCTGGCAGCTGCCCAGGCGGCGCAGTCATATGATTTGGCGTTTTACGCCAACGGCGGCCAGCCCAGCGGCGTGCTGGAGACCGACAGTGATCTGGGCGGCTGGGCGGAGGACGTCAACGGCAAGCACATCCAGAACGCGGACGGCAGCTACCAGACCCGGAAAGACCTGCTGCGGCACGAGTGGGAAAAGGTCCACGCAGGGCCAAGCAACAGCCACCGGCTGGCGATCCTGGATCTGGGGCTGAAATACACCCCCATTGCCGCCACCAACAAGGACGCCCAGTTTGTAGAAAACAAGGAGGTCACCATCCGGGATATCGCCAGATACTTCGGCGTGCCCCTCTACAAGCTACAGGAGGGCAAACAGGCCTATGGCAGCAACGAACAGAACGCCATTGAGTACGTGGTGAGCACCCTCCATCCCATTGTCAACCAGTACGCGGAGGAGCAGACATGGAAGCTGCTGACAAACACGGAGCTGCAGCAGGGCTTGGAGATCCGCATCAACATGATGGCAGAGCTGAAGGGCGACACGGCCAGCCGTGGCGCCTGGTACACCAACCAGAGGAACAACGGCGTGTTCTCCGTCAACGATATCCGGGCACTGGAGGATCTTCCGGATGTGGAGGGCGGCGATGAGCGCCGGGAGAGCCTGAACTATGTCCCCCTAAAGGACTGGGCACGGCTCAGCGAACAGAGAAACGGAGGGAACGCAAATGCGGGTAACACTTAACGGCATCGTCGCAGCCGATGACGATGTGGAGATCTACCAGTGGTTCGGCTTCGCGGCCTTTTCGCCCAAGGCAGTGCGGGACGCGGTGGCGGCCACTCCGGAGGGCGAGGATCTGGTGCTGGAGATCAACAGCTACGGCGGCAGCGTGTTTGCCGGATCTGAGATCTACAGCGTTTTGAAATCGTCCTGCGTCCACACGGTTGCAGAGGTCCAGAGCCTCGCTGCCAGCGCGGCCAGCTACCTGTGCCTTGGCTGCGACGAGGTGCAGATCTCCCCGGTGGCGCAGATGATGATCCATCTGCCCTCCACCTGCACAGAGGGCAACCGGACGGATCACATGCAGAGCATCCAGATGCTGGACAGCACCCGGGAGGCCATCCTCAACGCCTACGAGCTGAAAGCGGGCGGCAAGGCTGACCGGGCGGAGTTCCGGCGGATGATGAACGCCGAAACGTGGATGACGGCTCAGGAGGCCGTGGACTGCGGTCTGGCAGACGGTATCATCGGCGAAACGGCCAGTATTGCCCCGCAGAACGTGATGAATGCCATCGGCAGCGGCATCCGGGCACTGGGATGCGCCGGGATGCCGGACATCACGGAGCTGCGGGCCAGATACATGGCGGAGCAGCACCCCACGCCGGAGACGGACCCGGCACTCACAGCATCAACGGGCGGTGAGCCCGATGCAGATACCGGAGACTGGCAGGCGCAGGCCCGCCTGGATCTGGAAAAAATCAGATTTTAAACGGAGGTAGCAAAACATGAACAATCTCAGACGCGATCTGGTGGATCTGACCACCCAGCGCACCGCCCGTCTGGAAGCCGCGCAGGCGGCTCTGGATGCGGGCAACCAGGCGGACTACGATTCCGCCATGGCGGATGTCCGTGATTTTAACGGCCGCATCCAGAACATCCAGGACCTCATCACCGAGCAGGACCGCCAGATCATGGCCGCTCCCGCTCCCGCCGGCGCAGAGGCCCGCGACATGGCCGAGGAGCGCGGCCATGCCCTCATGACCGGCCACGCCGTGACCTTCACCGCCGACGAGACCCGCC
>UMGW01049256.1_pt1 | contig 13279 bp, 8 predicted proteins | sample 1965371 | NCBI WGS metagenome assembly UMGW01 (sample SAMEA4836082, study PRJEB28245) | human gut metagenome | biome: gut microbiome; material: fecal sample | place: Denmark | collected 2008
CGGCGCTGTCGGAGAAGGTCATGGTGACCTTGACGGTGGAGGAAATGCCCTCGGCAGTGCCCTCATAGGTGCCGGGGATGTAGGTGCCGGTTGCACCGGAAGCGGCAGCGCTGCCGGAAGCAGCGGTGGAGGTGGAGCCGGAGGCTGCATTGCAGGCAGCCAGAGCACCGGCGGGGACACCGCTCATGGCGGCGGCAGCGGCGATCTTCAGAAAGCCTTTGCGGGAGATCTTGTTCATAGTGGTTTCCTTCTCTTTCTCTTCTTGTGTCTCTTTGTGATTTTTGGCCCTGCTCTGTGGAAAAATCTGCACAGAACCAACAAAAACAGTTTAGCATACCTGTGAAAAGTATGTCAATCAATTTGGGGGCACGGAACGCCTTAAACTTTGTTAAACATTTGGCGCAGGTATGGCCCGGTCAATGGAGAAAAATGCAGGCTCTGCGGGGATTTTTGCCAAAAACAATGCACGGAAATGTTGCGCAGGTGTTGCGGGTATGTTACAATTGAGTTGCACACAGAAGCCGGCCAGCCACGACCGGCAGAACGGCAGCAAACGCTGTCACGGAAAGGAAGATTTTGGTATGAAGGTGGCAATGATCGGGCACAAGGACTTCCCGTCCCGTTCGGGCGGCGTGGAGGTCATGGTCGGCGGGCTGGCAACCAGTCTCGTCAAGCGCGGCTATGAGGTCACGGTGTACAACCGCGGGCTGCAGAAAGGGCACAATATTTACACGACCGAGGGCGTGCAGGCCCGCCGCATCTTTACCTTTCAGAAGGCGTCGCTGAATGCCATGGTCTATTCGTTCCTGGCCACCTTTGACGCCCTGACGCGGGACTGCGATGTGATCCACTACCACGCCATCGGCCCATCGGTGCCGCTGGTGATCGCCAAGCTGTTCGGCAAGCACACGGTGTGCACCGTGCACGGGCTGAACTGGAAGGTGGACAAGTGGGGCGGCTTTGCCAGCGCCTACCTGAGGCTGGGCGAGCGGGTGGCCGCAAAGTATGCGGATGATCTGGTGGTGCTGTCGGAGAGCGAGTGGAACTATTTTCAGGAGAAGTACGATCGTACCGCCATCCTCATCCCCAATGCGGTGCAGATGCGCCAGCCGCTGCCCTGCAACCTGATTCGCGAAAAATACGGGCTGGAAGCCGGGAGCTACATTCTGTATGTGGGCCGCATCTCGCCGGAAAAGGGCCCGCTGGACCTGGTGGAGGGCTATCTGAAAGCCCACACGGACAAAAAACTGGTGCTGGCCGGCCCCTTTGCGGAGACCGAGTACTGCACCACGGTGCAGGAGAAGATCGCGGGCAACCCCAACATCATCACGACGGGCTATGTGGTGGGCGACGCGCTGCTGGAGCTGTACAGCAACTGCGCCCTGTTCGTGCTGCCCAGCCACACCGAGGGCCTTTCGCTTTCGCTGCTGGAGGCACTGTCGCTGGGGGTGAAGTGCCTCGTGAGCGACATCCCGGAGAACACCACTGTGACCGCCGACTACGGCACCGAGTTCCGCACCGAGGACACCGACAGTCTGGCCCGGGCACTGGAGCGGGACACCGCCCAGCCGCTGACCCCGGAGCAGAGCAAAGCGCAGCTGGACTATGTGCGGGCCAATTTTGATTATGACATCATGCTGGATCGGTATGAAGAAGTGTACCATCACGTGACCGGAGATCCGCTCAAGGCGATGCCTTCGCATGGAGGTGCGGTGTGATGGACAACGCACAAAACCCGACCGGTCCGGTCCTGACCGCGGCCGAAAGCCGCCGCCGGGTGCTGCACAACATGTGCTCGTCGCTGTTGTACAACCTGTCGGTGATCCTGTTCGGCCTGCTGCTGCCGCGGCTGTACCTCACCAGCTTCGGTTCGGAGCTCAACGGTCTGGACAGCACCATCAAGCAGATCTTTTCCTGTCTGACTCTGCTGGAAGCGGGCGTGGGCCTGGCCTCGCAGCAGGCCTATTACCTTCCGGTGGCCGTGGGCGACCGGAAAGCCATCAACGGCATTTTTTCGGCCACGCATCACTATTACCGCCGCACCGGTATCGTGTATCTGCTGGTCACGGTGGTGTTTGCGCTGCTGTACCCCCTGTGCATCAACACAGTGCTGTCCTACGGTACCGTGAGCCTGATCGTGGTGTTCTACGGCATCCCGGGCATCGTGAGCTATCTGGTGCAGGGCAAATACCGCTCCTTTATGGAAGTGGAAGGCAAAAACTATGTGATCACCTACATCACCACGGCCACCATGGCGGCGGGCAACCTGCTGCGCATGCTGGCGCTGCTGTTTACCCGCAGCATCCTGTTGGTGCAGGTGACCTACTGCGTGCCTTCGGTGTTCCAGGTGCTGGTGCTTACGGCCTATATGCGCAAAAACTATCCGTGGCTCAACGCGCACGACACCCCCAATCTGGAGGCGCTGGCCCAGCGCGGCTCGGTGCTGGTGCATCAGCTCACGAGCATCGTGTTCAACAACACCGACACGATCCTGATCTCCAGCCTGTGCGGTCTGGCGTCGGCCAGTGTGTACACCATTTATATGCTGTTTTTCTCCAACATCGAAAAGCTGTTCTACTCGATCGTCAACAGCATCAGTTTTCGGCTGGGGCAGCTGTTCTATGTGGAGCCGGAAAAGTTCAAGCGACTGTACCGGCTGTACGATGCCCTTTACCTTTCCGCGGCCTTTGCACTGTTCACGACCGTGGCGGTGTTCCTGATGCCCATCATCGCGCTGTATACGTCCGGTGTGACCGATGCCGAGTACCTTGACACCCGCCTGCTGGTACTGTTTACGGCGGTGGAGCTGCTGTCCAGCGCCAAGCAGCCGTCGGGGATGCTGCTGAACATCAGCGGCCGCTTTGAAGAGACCCGGCAGCAGGCCCTGATCGAGATGGGCATCAACCTGCTGGTGTCGGTGATGTCGGTGCTGCGGTTCGGCATCGCGGGCTGCCTGTTCGGCACGCTGGCGGCGCACCTGTACCGCTATACGGCGTTGATCCTTTTTACCCGGACCAAAGTGCTGGGAGAGTCGCCGGTGGGCGATTTTGTGCGGCTGGGCGTCAACGGGCTGCTCTGCTTTGTGCTGCTGTACCTGCTGGGATTTGACCGCTGCTATGGCGGCGGCTACCTGATGGTGTGCCTGAAGGGTGCGTTGTTCGGGCTGTGGGTGCTGCCGCTGTTCCTTGTGGTGAACGCGGTGCTGGACTGGCGCAATGTGGACACCCTGCGCGGGCTGCTGCACACGCTTACGATCAAAAAAGGAGCGACGGAGGAAAAACACGATGCGGAATGAAGAAGCGATGTGCGAGGGCCTGCTCTCGGTCGTGATCCCGGTGTACAACATCCGGGATTATGTGGAGCGCTGTGTCCGCTCGGTGCTGGCGCAGCCGGATGTGCCGCTGGAAGTGCTCATCGTGGATGACGGCAGCACCGATGACAGCGGCGCGGTGTGTGACGCACTGGCGGCGGAGGACAGCCGGGTCACAGTGTTCCACAAGCCCAACGGCGGCCTGTCGGACGCCCGCAATTACGGGCTGTGCCATGCACAGGGCGAGTATATCCTGTTCATGGACGGTGATGACTGGCTGGCAGAGAACGTTTGCCCCGGCCTGCTGCAGATGGCGCTGCAGGACCGGGCCGATGTGGTCATCGGCAAGGTGCATTTTCTGCGCGAGGAACCGGTGATGACCCGCTGGGAAGAAGCGGTGGAAAAAAACTTCACCTTTCACACAGTTTACACCGGTAAGGAGTATCTTTTGAAATGCCTGCAGACCGGTGGCCTGCGGGTGGAAGTGGGGCGGCACCTGTACCGCACCGGCTTTTTGCGGGCGAACGGCCTGCAGTTCTGCAAGGGCATCCTGCACGAGGACGAAGAGTTCACGCCGCGGGTGCTGCTGCAGGCGCAGCGGGTGGTGCTGACCGGGCAGGAGATCTACTATTACGATAACTGCCGCGCCGGTTCCATCACGCACGCGGAAGGGTTGAGCACCCGCCGTGTTCAGGACCGGCTGCGCATCTACGACAGTCTGGCGGAGATCTACCGTACGGTGACCCCGCGGGCGCTGCGCCGCCGCCTGCAGGATGACCTGTGCTGGAAGTATCTGGACTGCGCGGCGCGGTTCGATTGCAGGACCCTGCCGGGCTACCGCCCGCAGCGGCTGCGGATGCTGCAGTTTGCCTGCACGCCCCGCCGCCGGGCCAAAGCAGCGCTGTTTGCCCTCTCGCCGGAGCTGTTCCGGCGGGTGATGAATCATTGACCCATTGACGAGGAAAGGCAGAAGAGCATGGCGCAACATGCAAGAATAAAACGAACGCCCCCGCCGGACGGCGCACGCCGCCGATGGTGGCAGAACCGGCTGCTGCAGCTGCTGGCGGCTTTTGTGCTGCTGTGCGGCGTGGCAGCTGCCGGACTGAAACTGTACACGGATTATACGAATAGTCATTTTCAGGTGACCTTTTACCGGGTGACCTCCAGCCATGTGTCGGAAAAGCTGCGGGTCCTGTTTTTGTCGGACCTGCACCTGCGGGAATACGGCGAGCACAACGAGGAGCTGATCCAGACCGTACAGGAGCTGGACCCGGACCTGATCCTGCTGGGCGGTGACCTTGTCACCTTCCCGAACCCGGAGTATGAGAATATGCTTTCGCTGTGCCGCAGCCTTGCCGATGTGGCCCCGCTGTACGGGGTGCTGGGCAACCACGAAAGCGAGATGATCTACGGCGGGGTGGATGACCAGCTGGCGGAAAAATTTTCGGAGGCCGGGGTGCAGCTGCTGCGCAATGAGACCCGCACCATCCAGATCGGGGAAAACAACGTGGAGCTCATCGGGCTGGAAGGTGCCCTGAAGGACTTTTACAAATACGGTGCCAGCGACTGTGTGGAGAGCCTGAGCCGCCAGTACGACACCTTCCGCATCTGCATCAACCATGTGCCCATGGCCTTTGTGGACTACATGCAGGATGCGCCCTTTGACCTGGCGCTGGCCGGGCACACCCACGGCGGCCTGATCCGCCTGCCGGTGCTGGGGCGGCTGTACACCGCAGAGGAGGGTCTGTTCCCGGAGTATGCGGGCGGCATGTACCAGCTGGACAGCGGGGCACCCCTCATCGTGGGCTGCGGCCTGGGCGACTCCAACCAGATCCCCCGCGTATACAATCCGCCGGAGCTGGTTCTGGTGGATGTGAACTGGTACTGAGATGAACGAACTTGAAAGGAGGCCCGGAGACGTGGTGACAAAGATCAAGCAGATCTTCAAACAGGCTGTGCTGCGCTTCTGGAGCCTGCGGGTGCCGTTGATCGTGGTGTGCATCCTGCTCGCGGCACTGCTGTGCACCGCACAATATCAGGACAGCAGCCGGGTGGCCTCGGCCCAGATGACCCTGAACTACTCCGAGGCATCGCAGGGGCTCAACCCCAACCGCACCCGGTTTACGACTACCGACCTGACCTCCGACGAGGTGCTGCAGAGCACCCTGTACAACGCCGGACTGGAAGGTCAGATGACGGTGGAACAGCTGCGCAAGGCCATTACGGTGGAACCCACCGATGTGACCAACGTGAGCAGCTCGGAAAACTACATCACCACCAGCTGCAGCATCAGCCTGCAGCTGGAAGAACCCTGCCAGCACCTGACCGCAGCCACGCTGCTCCGGATCTTCTGCGGCAGCTACAAGGATTATTTCATGGAGCACTACGGCGAGAACCAGAGCGTGTTCTCCTGCACCATGCCGGATTACTTTGACACCGAGCCATATCTGCGCCTCAAGAGCCTGACGCTGCGGGCCGATCAGCTGGACCGCTACCTCACGGCCCGTGTCAGCGAGAACAAGAGCTATCAGGACGCCACCACCGGCAACACCTTCCTGAGCCTGTCCAAGCAGATCCAGAACGTGATCAACTACGAGATCCCGCGCATCCAGGCCTATATCCTGCGGGGCGGCCTGTCGGCGGATGTTTCTTCCCTGACGGCCATGCTGCAATACAAGCTGCAGATCGAGCAGCTGGACTATCAGGAGCAGATGACCTACTACAACTCCGACAATCTGGGTATTGGCCTGTACGATGAGAGCATGAGCGCCATCGTCATGATCCCCACGCTGGACGAGAACAGCGAGTTCTATATGTCCCGCACCAAAACGGCGCTGGACACCATGGCCAGCGACGCCGACGGTGCCCTGGCGGAAGCGACCTCCCATCAGGATGTGATCACCACCACCCAGTATGTGGTGCAGCAAATGCAGACCATGAGCGACCCGGCGGGTCTGACCACGGTGAACGCCATGCTGCAGGAACTGGAAACCACCATGGATCAGATCCAGCAGGCACTGCGGGTGACGGATGCCTCCTATATCATCTATAAGACCCAGAACTACCTGGTGTTCAACTATGCGGCCGGCTCCTTTGTGCAGCAGATCGGCCTCAAGCGGGTGATCGTGAAAATGGCAGTCTTTGTGGTGCTGTGCTTCGGCCTGTGCATGGTGCGCACCGCCCGGCAGATCCGGAAGGAGGAACAGCGTTGAAAAAGTTTGATATCCTGCGCTACCTCCGGCGGTTCTTTGCACTGGTGCTGGCCGTGACCATGGCGGGCACAGTGGTGGTGTACTGGTACTGCAAGAACAACCAGACCTACACCGCCAGTGTGAACATCAAGTACCTGCACGACGGCATCAAGGACGGCTTTGCCCCGGACGGCACCGCCATGAACGTGGACGAGATCTATTCTTCCAAGGTCATCTCGCAGGCCATGGAGAGCCTTGGGCTGCAAAGTGGCATCAACCTTGTGCGCTCCCACTGCACGGTGGAAGAGCTGATCCCGGACGACCAGAAGGCCCTGCAGGAAGCTCTCATCGACAAGGGGGAAGAGTCTACCTACTTCCCGGACGAATACAAGGTGACGCTGGTGGTGGACGGCAGCCTGGGTGCGAGCTACGCCCGCCGGGTGCTGGATGCCATCGTCAGCAGCTATTCCACCATCTACACGGAGGAATATGTGGAGCTGCCCCTGACCATGAACCCCTCCAGCGGCCTGCTGAACAGCGGCTACGACTATTACGAGTGCGTGGACGTGCTGTCGGCCGACACCACCGAAGTGCTGAACTATCTGGAGGATAAAAAGACAAACTATCCCAACTTCCGCTCTTCGGTCACGGGTTATTCCTACGAGGACCTGTACGACATCTATAAGATGCTGTACGACTACGAGATCCCGTCGCTGTACGCGAATGTGATGACCGGGCCGCAGGTGCGCAATGCCGACAAGCTGTGCCGCAACCTGACCCAGAGCATCGAGAGCAGCGTGCAGAACGAGCAGGTGTATCAGGAGCGGGAAGCCTACCTCAGCGGCCTGATCCAGAACTACTCGGAGAAGAACCGCGACCTGATCAACTACCATTACCACAACGACGCCAATGACAGCGGCACCGACTACATCCTGAAGAACGTAGAGGCCTACGATAACAACCAGAGCAAGCAGATCACCTACGATTCGCTGATTTTGGAGTATGTGGAGATCGACAAGACCCTGCGCAGCAGCGCCATCCGCCGGGCCTACACCCAGCAGCTGCTGGACACCTTCCAGGCAGCCGGCGGGGTGGGCGGCGATGAGGCCTCCCATGCCGCGATCGAGTCGGAGATCAACAAGTACGAGCAGACGCTGGTGGACTACTACCAGATCGTGAACCAGACCAGCATGGAGCACAACCGCTCCCTGAGCGCGGACTATCTGCAGACCACCAGCTCCACCAGAGTGTGGCCCAGCATCAACACCAAGCTGTATCTGGCCATCGGCTTTGTATTCTTCTTCCTCGTGGGCTGCGCACTGGCCGTTGTGGTGGGCCGTTCCCGCGACTTTGTGGAATACTTTATGTATGTGGACAAAAAGACCGGTCTGCCCAACCGCGACCGTGTGGATGCCATGATGGCACGGCTGGAAAAGCAGGGCCTGCTGCCCAGCCACTTTACCTGCATGTGCTTCCAGTTTACCAGCCTGAACCATCTCTCGCGGGAGTATGGTTACTCGGTGGGCAACCATGTCCTGCGGGACTTTGCCGGGCTGGTGGCGGCCCTTGGCACCGAGGAGAGTTTCATCGGTTCCAACGGTGCGGGCCAGATCGTGGGCTTCTTCCGGGAATGCAACGCCGTCAAGGCGGAAGCCATTCTGGAAGTGCTGGACGAGCAGATCCAGGAGTACAACAGCCTGAACCCGGATTACGCCATCGAGTACAGGGCAACCAGTGCCACCTCGGATGACGAAAAGGAATTCAACATCCGGGATCTGCTGCGCTGCGCATTCAAGAAGCTGCGGGATGCCAATAAGCCGCAGCCGGAGACCGCACACGAGACGGTGTAAAAAAGATAAGGAGGCGGCAGTCATGCTGCAGAATCAACGGGCCTGCCAGCTCGTCCGTTCCAAAACCGGCTGTGAGCCGCTGGCACTTGCCGTGGCGTGGGGTGCCCGCACGGCGGGCCGCTGTGCCGCCGGGGTGCTGGGAGCCGTGAAGCATCAGCGCTTTTCCGACCAGCAGCTGGAGACCTTTGCCGCTCGCGCGCCGGGTATCTGCCCGAAGCCGGTGTGCGATGCCGGAGAGCCCTGCCCGCTGCCGCCGCAGGACGATGCGGTGGATGTGTCGGTGATCGTGCCGGTGCACAACGGGGAGCGCTTTTTGCGCGCCTGTCTGGACAGCATCCTGCACCAGAACACCACTCGCCGCCTGCAGGTGCTGGCGGTGGAGGACGGCTCCACCGACGGCAGCGGGGCCATTCTGGCCGAGTACGCCCGGCAGGGAGGGGTCACCGTGCTGCACCCGGAGCAGGGCGGCAGCGCGGCCCGCGCCCGCAACACCGGTCTGGCCCGGGCGGTGGGCCGCTGGGTCCTGTTTGTGGATTGCGATGACTGCCTGCTGCCGGACGCAGTGGAGACGCTGCTGGCGGCACAGGCGCGTACCGGGGCGGATATCGTGCAGGGCGGCTGGCAGTATTGCGACGAAGCCGACACCTGCGGTGCGGTGCAGCAGTACGCAGAAGCGTGCTACACCGGCCCCCGGCGGCTGGATGTGGTGGAGCTGCCCGGCACTCCCTGGGGCAAGCTGTACCGCCGGACCCTGTTTGAACGGGTACGGTTCCCCTCCGGGTACACCTGTTTTGAGGATGCCATGATCCATTTCTGGGTCTTTCCGCGGGCGAAGTGCATTGCTTCGACAAAACATGTGGTATATTTGTGGCGCAAAAATACAATGGGGCTCACCGCGACCTCCCAGAATACGGCCAAAGCATTGCAGGCCTACTGGGTGGCTGAAGAAATGCTGGACGGTGCGGTGCGTCTGGGCCTGCCGCAGGATGCGCTGTTTGCCTGCAACCTGATCCTGCAGCTGGCCAGTTACTGCTATGTGTGTGTGGCCGGTCTGCCGGAGGCGGACCGGCAGACGGCCTTTGCCTGCTGCTGCCTGCTGTACCGCCGGTGGGCAACGAAGCTGCCGGATCCCCGGACGCTGCCCTATGCCGTGCGGCTGGCGCAGCGGGCGCTGGAACAGGCGGACTATGGGCTATGGCAGCTGCAGGGCAGACTGTTCCAGCTGATCAACTGACCGGTTTACACCGGCACGGAAAGCGAGGTGGACCGCGTGCAGGATGTTTCCAAGATCCTGACCCGGAAATATTACGGCAAAAAAGACCCGTTCCGCAGCCGGGAGTTCCGCCAGCCCCGCTGGATGGAACTGCTGGCGGTGCTGCTGTTCACCGTGTCCGGGCTGGGCGAAGGCAAAAGCATCAATGTGGTGCTGGGCGGTCTGCCCAAGGCGGTGACGCTGGCTTTTGTGGGGCTGGCCGGGCTGGAATTTTTCATCCGGGGCGATTTTGACCGGTTGAAAAAACTGGCCGGGCCGTCCGGGCTGTACATCCTGTATCTGGCGGTGCTTGCCGCCTGGTCCATGTTCATCTGGGTGCGCAACTTCACGGCCTTTGCCTCCATCACCCGCGGCGTGGAAAAGATCCTGTATCAGAGCATCGCCACGGTGGTGGCCATCTGCTGCGTGTACCTGTACGGGCGGTTCAGCATCGACCTGTTCACCATCGGCATCTGCTGCGCAAACCTCTTCATCCTGTTCAGCGAGGTGCCCGCCTATGGTGTGGGCGAGAGCGTGAGCTCCCTGCTCACCAGCATCCTGTCGCTGGGCAACAACACCTATGGCTATGCCGAGCGGCTGGAGATCCACGAGGTGACCTTTCTGGAGGGCATCTTTGTGCTATACTACCTGTTCTTTTCGCCAAAAGAAACCAAGCAGCAGCGCACCCGCAACTGGGTGCTGGCGGGCTGCTCCTTCTTTTTTGTACTGGCGGGCATGAAGCGCATCCTGCTGCCGGCGCTGGTGGTCTCGGCCTTTTACATCTGGGTGCTGCGCCGCAGCCATGCCAAGGAAAAGCTGATCATGCTCACCGGCGTGGCCTGGGTGACCCTGTTCTGGGTGTATCTGTATCTGGTGCACACCGGGGCCATCTCCCGGCTGTTGAACGCGGTGGGCGTCAACATGATGGGCCGCGATTACATCTGGAGCCTGGCCAAACCCTATTATCAGTTCTCGCCCACCTTCATCGGGCTGGGGTTCGAGGCGGTGGACGCCATGGTCACCCGCTTTTATGAGATCGGCCTCATTGATGTGGCCTACCCGCTGCATAACGATATCCTCAAGGTGTTCGTGGAACTGGGCTTTCCGGGGCTGTGCTTCTGGTGCGCGTTCCTGTACCTGATCCTGCCCTGGTTCTGGACCAAACGCTACGGGCCCGAGGCCGGCATCCTGTATTTTGCCATCCTCAACCCGCTGTCCATGACCTACCTCACCGACAACACGGCCTTTTATTTCTGGTGCACCATGGGTCTGCGCATGATCCCGCTGGCGGTCTGCTGCTTTGCAAAGCCGACGAAGGACCCTGCCGCCCCAAAACAGACATGGCAGCCGCCCTCGGCGCAGGAGGTGCAGCGGCGCATCCGGGCACAGTACCGGGAGAAAGGAAGTTCTTCATGATCCATATCCTGCAGTCGGTCAGCAACATGGACCGGGGCGGCATCGAGTCGATGCTGATGAACTATTACCGGCATCTGGACCGCACGCGGTTCCAGTTCGATTTTCTGGTCAACAAGAAAAAGCCCGGCTTTTTTGATGACGAGATCCGCGCACTGGGCGGGCGCATCTTCCAGAGCCCGGGCGTAGCCCCGCAGAGCTACCCGGCCTATCTGCGCTCTATGCAGCAGCTGCTGGCCCAGCACCCGGAGATCAAGGTGCTGCACGCCCACAACGAGGCTATGCAGCTTTTTGCGCTGGAAGGCGCTAAAAAGGCGGGCCTGCCGGTGCGCATCGCCCACGCCCACAACACCCGTCTGCCCAAGGACGCCAAGCTGCCGATCAAATGGTTCTGCAAACAGTTCATTCCCGGCGCGGCCACCGATTACTGGGCCTGCGGGCGGGAGGCCGGCATCTACTACTTTGGACAGAGCGCGTGGGATGCCCGGGGCGTGACCCTGCGCAACGCCATCGACCTGGACCGCTTTGGCTACCGGCCGGAGGTGCGGGCAAAGCTGCGGGCAGAATATGGCCTGAACGATAAGCTGGTGGTGGGCTGTGTGGCCCGCCTGATGGCGCAGAAGAACCATACCCGCCTGCTGGACATCTTTGCGGCCCTGAAAAAGGTGCGGCCGGACAGCTGCCTGCTGCTGGTGGGCGAGGGCGAGCTGTGGGCCGAGCTGGAAGCCAAGGCCGCCCGGCTGGGCATTGCGCAGGATGTGAAGTTCCTGGGCGTGCAGAGCGACACCTCCGTCTGGTATCAGGCCATGGATGTGTTCGTGATGCCCTCGCTGTTTGAGGGCCTGCCCGTGGTGGGCATGGAAGCGCAGGCGTCCGGTCTGCCCTGCGTGTTCTCCACCGGCGTCACCGAGGAAGTCCTGCTGCGGCCGGACAGCTGCCGCATTTCGCTGGAACAGCCGGACGAAGCATGGGCCGCAGTGCTGAAGGATGCGGACCGCAATCTGCCCGACCGTGCGCAGGCGGCGGCACAGGTGCGGGCTGCCGGGTACGACATCCGGCAGGAGACCCTGCGCCTGCAGCAGCTGTACACCGGCCTGATCGCCAAAAGGGGGGCCGCACATGCCTGAGATCAGTATTATCGTGCCGGTTTATAACGTAGAGCAATATCTCCCGGCGGCACTGGACTCTCTGCGGGCCCAGACCTGCCCGGACTGGGAGGCCATTCTGGTGGACGACGGTTCCCCGGACGGCTGCGGGGCGCTGTGTGATGCGGCCGCCCGGCAGGATGCCCGCTTCCGGGTGATCCACCAGAAGAACGCCGGGGTCGGTGCGGCTCGCAATGCCGGGTTGGCTGCAGCCCGCGGCACCTATGTGCAGTTTCTGGACAGTGATGACGCACTGGAGCCCCAGATGGTGGAGGTGCTGTGCCGCACGGCCCGGCAGACGGACGCCGACCTGATTTTGTTCGGCGGCTATGAGGAGCACTACGCGGCCGACGGCACCCGTACCGGCTGCACCGACATTGCCCCGGTTCTGGAAGGGGTATACCGGGGCGACCCCTGCCCGCAATTGTTCCCGCAGCTGTCGGCCATGTCGCTGGTCACGCGGCAGCTGTTCCGCCGCCGCTGCATCGAGGAAGGCAGCTGTCGCTTTACCGATCATAAGATCGCGGAGGACGCCCTGTTTTTCGTGTCCTTTTACCGGCAGCACCTGCACTGTGTGGTGGGCATCCCGGAAAAGCTCTACCGCTATAAGCTGCGTGCCTCGGGGTCGGCCTCCCAGAGCTACCACCCGGAGCGGCTGGCCGATAACTTTTACCTCTCGGACGCGGTGGAAGCCGTGGCAAGGGACTGGGGCCTGAACGACGACCCCGCCTGCCGCCGGGCCGTAAACCACAGCCGGGTGCTGGACCTGCAGCTGGGCATCAAGAACGTCTGCCTGGGGCCGTTGAGCTTCCGCCAGCGCACCGCATGGCTGCGGCAGGTCCTGCGCATCCCGGCGGTACGAGCCGCTGTGCGGGACATGCTCCTGCAGGACGCCCGCAGCCGCAACGACCGCATCAAGCTGGCGCTGCTCAAAGCCCGGTTGTGCGCGGCAGTGATCGCTCTTTCCAGCTGGAACAACCGCCGCTGAAAAACCAAAAACAACAAAGCGCCCCTGTGCACGGAACCCATCCGGTGCACAGGGGCGCTGCATTTTATAAGAGGAAAGCGGGGGCTTAATCGTCGTCGCTGTCCAGTTTGAGCACGGCGGTAAAGGCCTC
>UMGW01006975.1_pt1 | contig 13250 bp, 9 predicted proteins | sample 1965371 | NCBI WGS metagenome assembly UMGW01 (sample SAMEA4836082, study PRJEB28245) | human gut metagenome | biome: gut microbiome; material: fecal sample | place: Denmark | collected 2008
AATCACCCGTAAATGCCTAAAGCGTGTTCCCAATGTGTTTATAGCCAATCCTTGACTTTGCAACCACACCTCATAACGCTTTAACCAAATTGTATCCATATCAGAAAAAGGAATATCCAAATGCTTGTTGAATTTTATAAGAGAATGCATAGTACATTTATACATATCCGCATAACGTAAACGATTTGCTGATTCAAGTTCTTGAATATACTGGTTAAAGACCTCTTGCACAGTTTTACGCTTTACTGGTTTGTTCACCTTCTCCATTAAAGAAGTCGCAGTAAATTCTTTTTCCTGTGATTTGAACTCTATAACCTTATCTGTATAGACTTTTACTTTCTCCGCTATTAACCTTTCTATGTACTCCTTATTTGGACATTTAGAAGTTGGTTTGTTGGCTTTAAAGTCCCAATATTTAGGCAATATGGAAATACCAAGACTTTGATATTTCATTTTTCGATCCTTACAAACACGAATCATCAAAGGTGATTCATTGTTTTTCAACACTTTAGATTTGTAACATACGACATTGACTGTTGTACTCATGGTTTAAACGCTGGTTTAAACATCGGTTTAAACAAACCACGAAAACCACAGAAAACACCATAAAAAAAGCAGTTACCTAAAAAGATAACTGCTTGATTTTGTGAGCCGAAAGCCGGACTTGAACCGGCGACCTACGCATTACGAATGCGTTGCTCTACCAGCTGAGCTATTTCGGCAACATTTACTTCCTGAATGCGGGCGCAAATATAATATGTTTATTTGACATCTGAAAGAAGTTTTGCTAAAAAATCATCCAAATCTGCATCCAAATCTTTTAAAAGAGGATCATCCAAACGAAGATTTTCATCGTCCAAGAACAGAAGTTCCTCAATGACAGAGAAATCCTCGTCAGTCAGGCTTACCGAGAACGGTTTCAGAAAACAAGGGTTATCAAAAACTTTTTTTGTAACCAGAACGGCAAGCACAGCTTTCAAAGTTGCAGCAACCTGTTGAGTAAATTGATCATCATCACATGCCGTATTCACCCAATCGAAAATGATTGTCTTCTCAACCAGCACATCCTCTTCATCATAAATAAGCAATTCACCACTTTCAGCATCTACCTGCACATATAAATCGCTGTAACAGTTGCCAGCTTCATTCGCAGCAAGCTTATTGATGGCCGAATTGAAAGTCGTTTCTATGACAGCCTGAACCTTTGCATTATTTGCACTCATATCTTAGTTATTTATTCTTTATTCGAAACGTCTGCCAAAAGTAATAATAATTCAGAGAATATAAGATTATTATTCTCCAAATTGCTTATTTAGTTTCTGATCTGAACGGATACGCTTGCCAAGAGCCTCTACATACAGCCGTTGCATTTTCGTGTAATTATAATCTTCGCCCTTTTTATTATTAAAAATCTCGTAAGATTTAGCAGCCCAGTCATAGGCATCCTTCAACTGAGTCTTCATTTCATAAAACAAAGCCAAGTTCGATGCAGCCTTTGCCCGCTCTTTCCAACGTGAAGAATTTTCATACACATGCTTCCAACGTGAAGCCGCTTCCTCCCATTTGTCAGACAAGGCATAGGCGGTCGCTTCTTTCCAACGCGCCCCTTCACCTTTATAGAACCAACGGCTTTCATTATCCCAATGAGGAACAAAGTTCGGAGTAACCTTCCTACCAATATACTGCCCAGCAGCCCGTAAAGCTTCATCCGGCGACGGTAAATAAAGTTTCAACAACTCCATATTATCCGCACTTTCAGACCAGAAAACACTATCCTGCACGTAAACAGTAGCCAACGGATTATCCCGTCCGGGAAGATAACCACGGACGACCCCAGTAATCTCGATATCGACTCCTCCCACGACAAAGCCTTCGGCAAAAGCGACAACATCCTTTTCCATCCGGAACAACAGGCGATCGAGCGAAATAACAGCATCCGTCCCTGTCTCCCGGCACAATTCTTTCACCGTTTCGGGTGTCAACTTTTCATCCACCAAATATTTTGTATCCTGACGAGTGCCATCATGATAGAGAAGAACATCATTGAAGAAAGAGACATCCACAATCGATTTGCCTAAGGAATGGCAGGCATCATACAAAGCACTATCCGCATGGGCACGGGCCGTGTCCTGCACAGTTCCATATAAATTATAGGTATAGCCGACATCGTCGGGCTGGGGAACGGCGTTATTAACAATCAAAACCTTGTCGACATTCTTCGGGAAAGTAATCTCGGCCGGATTATAAGTTTCTATTCCAATATATTCAATGGTGTTGCACGCCGAAAACAGGCAGGCCATCAATAGATACAACGTTGTTCTCATCTTTACATTTATGATTTATAATTTATGAATTATGCTTCACAACTTGTGCTTCATAAATCATAAATCACAAATCATAAATCATAATTCTTATCATGCCATATCACTAACGGCCTTGAAATAGCCGATAGACTCTGCGATACCGAGGAAAGGATCTTTCATGTCCTTTTCGAACTCAAGACTGCACATTCCTGTATAGTTCACCTCGCGCATCATACGAATCAATGCGGGGAAATCGATCTTTCCGCGCCCGATCTCAATGCCGCGTCCAGCCTTTGAAGAATCCGTCACATCCTTAATGTGCATATCGAACACACGGGTATGATATTTCTTCAAGTCGGCAACAGGATCACAACCGTTACGAAGATCGTGACCAACATCCAGACACATACCGATACGCGGGTCCAAATCTTTCGTATGTTCCCAAACGTCCGTTGCATCCGGATAAGTCTTGATATCGGGTCCGTGCAAATGGATCGCATAATTGAAGTCGTACTCTTTCACTTTCTTGTCCACATAGGGCAAAAGTTCGTAATTCGGTACGCCGACAATCGTTTTCACGCCTACTCGTTTCGCATATTCAAAACCACGATCTATTTCAGCCTCGCTCTTCATATAGATAGGACCGACAGCATATCCAGTCACACCATAAGAAGCGCATTTGTCATGGAAAGCCTTGATTTGATCGTCATTGCTATCCAACGGCAGGTGAAAATCCTTGATACAAAGATAATGAATATCCAGACGCTGCAAAGTTTTTAACGTAGTTTCCAAGTCAAAGTTTACAAATGTATACCCGGCCATACCCAAATGAAAAGGATTTACGGCCTTAGCTGCCTTAGGCTTCACGGGATCGGGCAATCCGGCCTTTGCTACGCTTGCCGTACCCAACAGGATAGCTCCTGCCAGCCCTTTCTTAAAAAAAGATCTTCTTGATTTCTCCATGATATTAAATTAAAATTATGTGCTTGTATATTATGACAGCAAATATAATCTTTTTTTAGTGTGCACGATAACATTTGGAAAGAAAATAGAATACTTTGCAATAATTAATTCATATCGTCGCAAAGTCAACTCCCCCAACCGCTTCCTCCATCTTTTCTCCGGCAGGAAGAGCCATTAAAACAGAACGCAAACTATCTGTCTCATTGTTTGCATTCAACAAGACAGTAGTTTGCGTCAATAACATAAGGCCAACCAGAAGAAATACTTCATCTGGTTATATTTCTGAAACCTACTTCTTCAAAGCCGCGATGCTTTCTTCGATAGACTTGATTTTACTTTCTGCATCGGCCTGTTTCTTACGTTCCATTTCAATGACTTTGGCCGGAGCCTTGCTTACAAAACTTTCGTTGCTTAACTTTTTCATGACAGAAGCCAGGAAGCCTTGCTGGTATTTCAGTTCGTCCTGAAGCTTAGCCAGTTCCTCCTCCACGTTGATCATATTACCCAATGGGACAGCATATTCCGTCGTACGCACCAGGAAGGAAGCAGAACCGGCCGTTTTTTCTTCCGTACGGATGATAGACGACAAATTACACATTTTGGCAATTACGGCGTTGAAGTGATCGTTGTGTTCACCCAATACCTGCAATTCCAATGCTTCCTTATTCGGTATATTTTTCTGAAGACGTATCGTACGCACTCCACCCACAATTTCTTTTGCAATTTCGAAATCTTCCAGATATAAGTTATCAACAGGAGCAACCTCCGGTATCAGTGCGACCATCAAGCTCTCGCCTTCCTTACGCGGCTCCAACGCTTGCCACAACTCCTCTGTAATAAAGGGCATAAACGGATGAAGCAGGCGAAGCAGGGCATCGAAGAAGCCAAGTGTCGATAAGTAAGTTGACTTATCAACAGGCTGTTGATAACCCGGCTTAACCATTTCTAAGTACCAAGAAGAGAACTCATCCCAAAAGAGTTTGTAAACAGCCATCATTGCTTCACTCAAGCGGTATTTGCCGAACAGATCGTCCATTTCAGCGATCGTCTTGTCCAGTTGCATCTTAAACCATTTGACAGCTGTGGCTGCCGCTTCGGGCTGTTCGATAGTTGAATCAACCGTCCATCCTTTAATCAGACGGAAAGCATTCCATATCTTATTGTTAAAATTACGTCCCTGCTCGCACAACGCATCGTCAAAAGGAATGTCGTTTCCGGCAGGCGCCGCCATCATCAATCCCATACGCACACCGTCAGCACCGTATTGCTCGATAAGCTGCAGCGGGTCGGGAGAATTTCCCAATGACTTGGACATCTTACGACCCAGTTTGTCACGTACGATACCGGTAAAATAAACATTCTTGAACGGCATCTTACCCCGATATTCGTAACCGGCCATAATCATACGGGCTACCCAGAAGAAAATAATATCCGGTCCTGTCACCAAGTCGCTCGTCGGATAGTAGTAGTTAATCTCCTGGTTGTCCGGATCGTTGATACCATTAAACAGAGAGATCGGCCATAACCAGGAAGAGAACCAGGTATCCAGCACATCCTCGTCCTGACGTAGATCAGCCATCGTCAAAGAAGCGTTACCTGTCTTTTCTTTTGCTATTTCTAAAGCTTTCTCTGCCGTTTCGGCTACAACATACCCCCCTTCGGGCAGGAAATAAGCCGGAATACGGTGTCCCCACCACAACTGACGGCTGATACACCAGTCCTTGATGTTTTCCATCCAATGACGATAGGTATTCTTAAACTTCGGAGGATAGAACTTGATGTCGTCCTTCATCACCGGTTCCAAAGCGATCTGTGCGAGATGTTCCATCTTCAAGAACCATTGCATAGACAACTTCGGTTCGATAGGCACATTGGTGCGTTCGGAGAAACCGACTTTATTTTCATAAGCTTCCACCTTTTCCATCAAGCCGGCAGCCTCCAGGTCTTTTTCGATCTGCTTACGAACATCGAAACGGTCCATACCGACATACAAACCGCCAGCCTCGCTGATCGTACCGTTATCATTGAATATATCGATAGAAGGCAAATTATATTTTTCGCCCAACATATAGTCGTTCACATCGTGTGCCGGAGTTACCTTCAGACAACCTGTACCGAACTCGATATCCACATAATCGTCCACGATCACAGGAATCACACGGTTTACCAACGGAACAATCACTTTCTTCCCTTTCAACCAAGTGTTCTTCGGGTCGTTCGGATTGATACACATGGCCGTATCCCCCATGATTGTTTCGGGACGGGTTGTTGCGACAATCGCATAACGGCCTTCCGGATCACCTTCCACCTTGTAGCGGAGGTAATACAGTTTGCTGTGCTCTTCCTTATATATAACCTCTTCGTCGGACAGGGCAGTCAGCGCTTTCGGATCCCAGTTCACCATACGGACACCACGATATATCAGTCCTTTATTATAGAGATCGACAAAAACCTTGATCACACTTTCGGAACGCAATTCGTCCATCGTGAAAGCCGTACGGTCCCAATCACAGGACGCCCCCAGCTTACGCAACTGCTTAAGGATGATGCCTCCGTGTTCTTCCTTCCATTCCCAAGCATGTTTCAAGAAATCTTCACGCGTCAGGTCAGTCTTCTTAATTCCCTGCTGTGCAAGGCGATTCACGACTTTCGCTTCGGTTGCAATGGAAGCATGGTCCGTTCCCGGCACCCAACAAGCGTTCTTCCCCTGCATACGGGCACGACGGATCAGAATATCCTGAATGGTATTGTTAAGCATGTGTCCCATATGAAGCACGCCTGTGACGTTTGGGGGCGGAATAACAATCGTATACGGCTCACGACCATCGGGTTTCGACTTGAAAAAGCCGTTATCCAACCAATACTGATACCACTTACCCTCTACTTCTACGGGGTTGTACTTACTTGCAATTTCCATATTGTTTCGTTATAATTATATCTATGTTCGGCACAGACAAAAGAAGTCCGCTATTTTAAGATGCAAAAGTACAAAAATAATATAGATAAGCATATAAGAGCTAAATTTTATCAGGGCAGCTGCACCAAAATTCGGAACCACAGCAAAAAAGGTATCCTCAAGCATGTAGATGAACTGACCTTTGAGATCTGAAATGTTCAACAGGGCAAGCATTACCTTGCTATGCATAAACTAGCTTTAACACATGACCTGCCCCGAAAGTGACGAAGAACCAAGTTTTCTGCAAATCCTCTATCACTCTATCACTACGAAGGTTGCAGCTATTAATATTCAAGTGTCAGAGGCAGTGATACAGGACGTTTTCTTCTATCACTCCTCTATCACTTCTGAGGCATGTCGTTTTTATCATACAATTGAGAACCAACATATTGTCTTCTATTACTTTTGAAAAAGCATATAAAATAATCGAATAAATAAATGTAAAAACGAATATAACAGGTATTAAATTGGCGGAATACGGTTCTTCATTCCACAAAAGCTATCTCTTTTTTTAGCAAAGACAAGTACATCATTCCGTAAACACCCCCATGTTGCCATCCTTTACATCCGGGTGTAGAGAGCCAGTACACCCGGGTGTAAAAGGGGGCAACATGGGGATGTCCGGCAACTAAAGTACCGTGCCGGACAATGAAAACCGCCCGGTTTTACCTATTTTACAGCCGTTTTTGCATAAAATAATCGAGTGACTTGCAGAGATGGGGAACAATGTTTCAGAAGTGTATCAAATAATCACTGCCGGAAAACTCCGATTTTTCCATCTTCCGTCAGAGTTTCAACCGTAATCCGGGGATATTTACAACGACTGTTGTTGTAAAAACAAATATAAGCCTTTCCCTGTTCATCCGTTGACAATGCCGGATTCCAATAAAGGGTACGACGATAATCATTTTCTTTCGGCAATACGCGATAATCGGGCTGATAGAAGTCTTTCACTTCACTATATCCTTCCAGCCAGGTTTTGCGTACGCCTTTTCCACCTTTCACAGAGATCTGATCTTCTGGATAAGTTTCGATCAAGACAACACACCGATATAATTTATCGATATTGATCGGTGTAAAACGCGGATCGGCATACCGGCAGATCGTTCCAAAGTCTTCACTGATATAAACGGATTTAATCGCCTCTAAAGGAAGTAAGCGGTACTTATTATAATCCATTTCATTGTGGTAGGTACGTTCGTAATTGATCGCAAAAAGGACCATTCGCCCTTTATAAAAAAGATATTCCTGCCCGCCTGGACTATGCTCCCGATAGAACTCAGAATTCATATTAATCATCAGTTCATGAATATCATCGCCGATAAAACCATTACGGTCCTGAATATCGTCCATTTCGGAAGCGACATCATAATAAGCGATCGACTTGGTCCGGGTTTTATAAACTTCGGCAGCTTTATCTAGTTTCTTGGCCTTAACCACCACTTCATCGATCCGATGAATCTTTTCGTCCATTCCCAGTTTTCGCAGAGAATCTTCATACGCCTTGAATAATTGCTCCATGTTTTCTTGCATAAATACCGTATCATTCAGCTGTGTATCGGGCAAAGAGACCTTTTCATCGCCTGAAATATGCACCTGCAATTCTGCCATTGGATATCTCCGAGGCTCCGGATGAAACACCCGGTCCAGAACAATCCGATGATCTTTCTTCTTCCCCTTTTCGGAAACAGATAGAATCAGATTCCATTTTCCTTCCACCTGAGAAATAAAAGAAAACCGTCCTGAACTATCCGTAGTAAAAACATCGAAGCAGGATGTATTCTGATCCGTCGGATTGTCTTCCTCGCCTCGCTTCGTCAGAAAAGAAGTTACTTGCACATCCGGACGCGGCTTACTACGAACCATTGAAACTACCTGGCCGTGCAGTTCGATTCCCTGCTCCGGCAGATACTTCAGTTCAAAAGGTTCCACACCGGCCCAATGCTTCCATTCATAACGCCTCCAGCCTTGCACCATCAACAATTCATCCAAAGCCCGACGATGCAACGTATCATCCGACTCAAAATACCAGGAAGGACGGCGTACATACCCTTTGATTTCCGACATCAGCAACAGATCCGTCAACATCGAATGCCTGCTTTCCACTTCTTCCCGGCCATCCCGGACCGACACCGACAAGAGCGTTTGTGCCGGCTGTCCTTGCGGATCATTCACTTCGAAAGAAATACCTATTGAATCATACGGAAGATACTGTTCTTTATCCGTCCGAACAGCCAACGACAAGGTATCCGACTTTCCAACAAAAACCAACCGGTCAGCCAAAACCTGTCCGGCTTTATCAAACAAGACCAGTTGAGACACACCTACCGGTAAATTCTTCTTATCCAGTCGAAAAGAGAAGGGCTGATTCCTCTTGACCGTCAGCATACAGAAATTATATAATTTACCTCGGCTCATAACCGCTACTCCCAATACCTGAGCCGCCGTAAAATGATTCTTCTGTACCGTAATAGCCAAACTATCCGGGATACTTAGATTGTCAACCGAAAAAGCGAATCCCTGTTCCTCTGCTTCCGGTAAAGAAAAGCGATATTTCTTGTCTCGCCAAACAACTTCCGCCTTTACTTCTTCCGTATCAGCCACATAGGTAAAAACACCTTTTCCTTCGTGACTTGTCCGGAATGTCGAAACGACCTCTTTTTCCTTATTCAGGATACAACCGGAGACATCCACCGGATTACCGAAAGCATCGGTCGCTTCAAAGGCAACCCGCACCGGGACATCGCGAATCAACGTTCCGCCCTCAGGATAAAAGCGGAGATTCAGTTTCTTTTCTTTCCTGGTCTTTTCCCTTTTCTGCGGATACTTTCCCGGATGTCGGCAAATTTCTTTTTGGGTATAATCGCCTTCTGAATCCGGTTTGTCGAACACCGGGAAAATACGTGAGAAGACTGTTGCCTCTCCAAAGTTCAACATATATTTGGTATAAGCACGTACCTCATAAAAACCGGAATAGAAAGGTAAGTGCGTCAACGTAAAATTCCCCTGGCAATGACCGTTGCGGATTGGTAAAATCTGTCGGGAGACAATCTCACCTCCAGGATTCAGTAATTCCACATACAACGTCTTGCTCCACGCTGTAGGCCGATTGAATTCGGAAGTCACGACATAACACTGAAACCAAATCTGATCGCCCTGATAATAGCTGGTATTATCAAAATGCAGATATACCTTTTCCTGAGGCAAAGCCTTTCCAAACTGTTCTAAGGCAGAGACAAAACCCTGTAAGCGGACAGCAATACTGTCCGGAATCGGATATGCGTAAACCGAAACAAACCAAAGAAAGCCCAGCAATCCGATACCTCGTCTTATAAACTTACATAAAGACATCGTCGTTTATTTAATCGCTTCTTCCAATTGTTTCTTCAGTTCTTCCATCTTCTCCGGCGAAGCCGCTACTTTCTGACGTATCTTTCCATCTTTACCAATGATTACGCAATGTGGAATATACAAGGCTCCATTCGAACCAAACGTATCATAAATCTCCTGCTTGAAAGCCTCTTGAATGCGAATATGTTCCCCTTTCAGATCATAATGAGCAGCCATCTTCTTCCATTTCTCTTCAGCTTCCGGATTATCAATCGAGAGATACAGCAAAACAATATCTTTTTCCTGAGCATATTCCTGCAATGGCTTTACAAAAGCAAAGGAATCACGGCAAGGACCACACCACGTTGCCCAAATGTCCATAAAGATAACTTTCCCTTTATACGGTGCGATAATATCCTGGAAAGTTTTCGCTTGTGAGACATCTGGGAAATGAAGATCTTCCAGAATCCGGGTTTGGTTAAATGCCCGGTTCTTTTCCATTGCTTCCTGCACCAGCGGTTGCCAGGTAGTTTCCGGATATAATTGCAGGAAACGTTCGGCATAAACCGGCATCTTCGGATCGTTCATCTGCCTTTCCTGATCTTCCAGGAAAAGCTGGGCCATGGCTGCCTCTTGTGCCTTGCCCTGTAAACGATGTTCAAAATCGTAATACATCAAACCGATACCTTTTTCTACACCTTCCGGAATAGATTCCTGACGCATATAATATCGGATACCAATTTCATTGGAGACCACATCATAAAAGGCCGGACTGAAAGTACTGTTCGGATTATCCGGGATACAAAAGGCCGTCATCTGATCCAACTCGACAAACCAATTCTGCCTTGTCGCTTCCGATGCTTGATAAAATGCACCCATCGTCTGGTTCTGAAAAGCCAGCAACAACTGCATCCGTATATCTTGCCGGGCTTTTTCCTGTAAGTCTTCATCCAAACCCGTCAATTGCGATTCCAGAGAGACTGCATCATCTTTCAGTTTTTGGGCTACAGATGTTGCTACAGTATCTTTAGCAATCTGCCAACGGTCGCCACGGCGGGCACGCAAATCCCATACAGCGGCATTCAGTCGATTGAGCAATCGGGAAACGGCTACCGCCTTCTCATCCACTCCCTGGATAGCCAAAGGTTCTTGAGCCGTTGCATCTACATCCAATTGTATTTTTCCTCCTTTCGATATAACCGAACCCAATACCGCTTTTCCATACAAAATGAAATTCACCCGTTCATAATCTTCAACCGGTAACGTCAATGTAAATGTACTATCGCTTTGGATTTGTAACGTATCGATCGTTTTCGTATTCATCATGCCTGCGATAGATTGCTGGTAAACGATCATTCCACCGTTCAAGTTCCGCACGGTTCCGGTGATTTGGATTTCTTTCTGATCCGAACAAGACAATAGGGCTGTTCCTAAAAGAAGAACACAAACGGACTTCAGCATTTTTCTACTCCAATTCATGGTATCTCTATTTCATGGCTTAAATTTAGAGCCTGTTTAAAAATGATTGAAATCTTTTTCTAAAGAAGTTTCCGTATTAGCCGGATTATTTCTTTTTTTAAGTGACCAAACTTAAAAAAAATGTATCAAACTGATTTAACGGAAACCGAGTGCAATATATAACAAAAGTGTTGAACCTGCAAGAAAGAGGAAATATGATTCGCGACTGATTTGGAACGCCATATTTTACTTAGTTAAGACCGGTTGTCAATGGTGGATGCTTCCCCTAGACTTTTCCAGGTGGCAGTTGGTCTATTACTACTATCGTAAATGGGCTTCCCAATTAAACTTTGGTCACCATAGCCAATATGCATGACAGAAAAGCCACATACTTACTGATAACAGAGAGGGAATTCCTAAATAAATACAAAGAAAAACAGTAACAGCCGATTTATTTTATTTGTCCGCATCTCCTTGCAGCATTGACCAAAAGCCTGTATCTTTGTAAACTATATATAATTAGGAATATGGCAAGACGCTCAGAATACAGAGGCACAGATAGATCCAGAGCCCCTCGAGGACGTAAAGTTACAGTGAAAGAAGAGAATACGTTACTTCCTTTCCTGTTCGGTCTTTTAAACGAACAAAGTAAAAGTTCAGTCAAGGCACTACTCGCCCACGGACAGATTTCAGTCAATGGCACGGTAACCTCCCAGTTCAACACGCCGCTCACACCGGGCGACGAGGTGTTAATCAGCTACGAACGGGGAAAAGTCGAGTTCAACAATCCACTGCTCACAATTGTTTGGGAAGACGACGACCTGATAGTCGTAAACAAGAAAGAAGGCTTACTTTCGGTTTCCAGCACGCGCGTGAAGGAACGGACAGCTCTTCATCTGCTCAGCGAATATGTCAAGAAGACAGATCCACGTAACAAGATATTCGTGCTCCATCGCTTGGACCGCGACACTTCGGGGCTGATGATGTTCGCCAAGAATCTGCAAGTGCAAAAGGCATTGCAATCGAACTGGAACTCTGCCATCACGGCACGCACATACGTGGCCGTAGTGGAAGGACGCCCTGAGAAAGATTCCGACCTGATCGTCTCCAACCTGACCGAAAATGCAAAGATGCAGGTGTATGTGACAGCCGAAGGAGACGGGAAAGAGGCGATCACCCGCTACCGCCTGCTGCACAGCAACGGAGCTTACTCGCTGTTGGAACTCGACCTGGAGACAGGACGCAAGAACCAGATACGCGCACAGATGCAATCAATCGGACACTCCATCGCCGGCGATTACAAGTATGGTGCGGAGACAGATCCTACCGGACGGCTGATGCTTCACGCCCGACGGCTCAACTTCATTCATCCGGTAACTGGCGAAGAGATGCATTTCGAAACACGCATTCCTGACAAATTTACCTCTTTAGCTAAATAACAAAAATAGTAAAAATAATATGAAGAAGCTCTTTAGTACCTTGATGTTGGTGCTTGTCGCACTGACCGTACAGGCACAGATTCTCCAGCCTGTAAAATGGAAGATACAACTGAACGACTCCGGCTCCGCAGAGAAAGAGATCGTTTTTACCGCTACTGCCGATAAAGGCTGGCATTTGTATGACCAGGACTTGCCGGAAGGAGGCCCTGTCTCCACTTCGTTCACATTCGAGACACTGAAAGGAGCCGAGCTGATCGGCAAACCGACTTCATCTGTCAAACCGACCACCGTATACGACGAACTGTTCGCCATGAACCTGCGTTGGTATCCAGGGACCGTTTCGTTCACCCAAAAGTTCAAAGTGACCGACCCAGCCAAGTTCAAAGCCGAAGGTGAAGTGGAATTTATGGCTTGCAACGACGAGACTTGTCTGCCCCCCGATCGCGTCAGTTTTTCGTTCGACAAAAAGAATATAAAGATGACAGCCGCCGCCGAAACAGTGGTCGAAAAACCGGAAGTCGAACAAGACGATGTGACAGCCGTGCAGCCGGATACTGAAAAAGTGGTGGAAGAAGTGGCCGAGCTGAAGGCTCCCGCCCCTGTTACCAACAAGGACAAAGCAGAGAACAGGCCAGTCCGCGCCTCCAACGAGCTGACCGACGACGCAGCCCTCTGGACTCCTGTCATCGACCAGTTGAAGGCATTCGGCGACACGACGGTTTCAGCAACCGACACATCTTGGTTGTTCATCTTCTTCGCCGGTTTCCTGGGTGGATTGATCGCCTTGCTGACACCTTGCGT
>UMGW01009889.1_pt1 | contig 13224 bp, 10 predicted proteins | sample 1965371 | NCBI WGS metagenome assembly UMGW01 (sample SAMEA4836082, study PRJEB28245) | human gut metagenome | biome: gut microbiome; material: fecal sample | place: Denmark | collected 2008
TTCCGGCAAGGGAAACGGCGCCTCCCGAAAGAAGACCGCCAAGCACCGGTGCAATCTGGCTTTTATTGCCGCCCTCTTTCCGGATGCGGTGGCACGCACGCGACTCTGCCAGATGGTAGGTGATCGAAAACGGCAGAACAAACGCGAACGATGCCACCATCGTACGCGTCAGATGGTACGTCTGCTTTACATCCGTGAAGGTAATCTTCGTCAGAAATACGGCATAGAACTGGCCGCCGTAATAGTAGTTAATACCGCTTCCGCTGTACCAGAGATCCTCTGCCGGAACGGCGGTGCTGCGCATCATGGCCTTCATAAAACCATAATCCATGAATTTTTCGGTTCCGTGTGCCTCCGGGTGAAAGCCCGCAAGATAGGTCCAGAGAAGGAAAAAGGCGAAAAACAACACTTCTTCCATCATCAGGAAGTCGATTTCCGGCGCATGGACGCGTACCTTAAAACATCCGAAAATCCAAGAAGCCAGGATCAGTACGCCGACTGTGATCAGGCAGACCGGTGCGGTAAACGGAACCAGTCCGAAGCTTCCAAGAGCAAATACAGCAAAACCGGAAACAACGATGCCAAGCACTTTAGAAAACATCCATCCTCGGTCATGAAACCGCGGAAACAGCGCTGCGGCAGCCGGATAAAATCCAATACCGAGCACCAGGGTCATAAGCCACCACTTCAGGAACGAAACGTTGTCCGTTCCAAGAAGCGGCGTTGTGGCCAGCACAAGCAACACCAGCAGAATGCCGGAAACTGTCGTCTTTTTGCTCATCTTTAATTATCTTCCTCTGTCATTGTGTAGACATGACGTTTTCTTGCCATCTCATCGCTTGCAAGATACTCGTCGTAGGTGGTCATCTTATCGATCAGCGCGCCGTTCGGAAGGATCTCCATGATACGGTTTGCTGTGGTCTGTACAAACTGATGGTCGTGGCAGGTGAACAGCAGCACGCCCGGGAATTTGATCAGACCGTTGTTCAGTGCAGTGATGGACTCCATATCCAGATGGTTGGTCGGCTCGTCAAGAACGAGAACGTTTGCACCGGAAATCATCATCTTGGAGAGCAGGCAGCGCACTTTCTCTCCTCCGGAAAGGACTCTGACACGTTTCACGCCGTCCTCACCGGCAAAAAGCATTCTTCCGAGGAATCCGCGGACATACGTTACGTCCTTGATCTCAGAATACTGGGTCAGCCAGTCTGCGATAGTCAGGTCGCAGTCGAATTCTGCGGTGTTGTCCTTCGGGAAGTAAGCCTGTGTGGTGGTTACGCCCCATTTGTAGTAACCGGAATCCGGCTCTTCTTCTCCGGTCAGAATCTTGAACAGCATGGTGATCGCCTGCTCGTTGCTTCCGACGAAAGCAACTTTATCTTCTCTTCCGAGGGTAAAGCTTAAGTTATCCAGGATTTTCACGCCGTCTACGGTTTTGGTCAGTCCCTCTACCTGCAGAACGTCGTTTCCGATCTCACGGTTCGGACGGAAATCGATGTAAGGATATTTCCGGCTGGACGGTTTGATATCGTCGAGCTGGATTTTCTCCAGGGCTTTCTTACGGGAAGTAGCCTGTTTACTCTTCGATGCGTTGGCGCTGAATCTAGAGATGAAATCCTGTAACTCTTTGATCTTCTCCTCTTTCTTCTTGTTCGCCTCTTTCATCTGTTTTACCAGCAGCTGGCTGGACTCAAACCAGAAGTCGTAGTTTCCGGCATAGAGCTGGATTTTTCCGTAATCTATATCTGCGATCTGGGTGCAGACTTTATTCAGGAAGTAACGGTCGTGGGATACGACGATAACGGTATTCTCGAAGTTGATCAGGAACTCCTCAAGCCACTCGATCGCATCGAGGTCCAAGTGGTTGGTCGGCTCGTCGAGAAGAAGGATGTCCGGGTTTCCGAACAGGGCTCTTGCAAGAAGAACTTTGACCTTCTGGCTGCCGGTCAGGTCCGCCATCTGTGCGTAGTGCAGTTCCGGCTCAATGCCAAGGCCGTTTAAGAGCTGCTCTGCATCGGTCTCTGCCTCCCAGCCGTTCATCTCTGCAAACTCACCCTCGAGCTCGCTCGCTTTGATACCGTCCTCATCGGTGAAGTCTTCTTTTGCGTACAGCGCCTCTTTCTCTTTCATGATCTCATAGAGACGGGCATTTCCCATGATAACGGTGTCGAGTACCGGATAGCTGTCGTATTTGAAGTGGTCCTGCTCGAGGAAGGAAAGACGCTGGCCCGGTGTGATGGTTACGTCTCCGTTTGTCGGTTCAAGCTGGCCGGACAGGATTTTCAGAAAGGTTGATTTTCCCGCTCCGTTGGCACCGATCATGCCGTAGCAGTTTCCCTCGGTGAATTTGATATTGACATCTTCAAACAACGCTTTTTTTCCGACACGAAGTGTCACATTATTTGCTGCAATCATACTTTTTAAAACCTCATTTTCTTATTCTTAATTGTAAACGTGAAGTTACCGCCGGGGTTTCCCGGTCATACGGAGTATAGTCTACCATAGGTTTCCGTTTTCTGGCAAGTAGGGAAAGCCCTTATTCCTCGTCTTTTTCACCGGAAATTGTAAAAAAGCTGTCATCCCGGTCTTTTTTGTCGATCAGTTCATTGTACTGCAGGCATTCATACTGCCGTTCGTACTCGAGATCCTCCTCCGGCGCATCGCTGTCGTTCCAGCGGTACCAGGTTCCGTCACTTGCTAAAAAGCCGAGGTGATTGAGCGCCGGCATCTTCTCGCGCAGTTCAAGCAGATACTCGTTGTACGGCGTCAGTTCCAGGCCGGTAAGGCTTAACGCATAGCTTGAGAGATAGTTTGTGCTGATCCAGACATTGCTCTCGGATTTCATGCTGTAGTTGGTCCAGATGAAGAACGGGGTTCCATAGAACTTCTCCTGATCCTCGACCGAAAGATTCTGATAGGCGTCTCCGGCAATCCATGTTTCAAACGCATCCGGCAGCTTCGGGGAATGATCGCCGAACATAATGATCATCGTCGGCTCGTCCACCTGCTGGAAATACCGGATCAGATAGGAAATTGCCTCATCGGAAAGCTTTAACAGGGAGAAATACTGATCGGCCTCATCACTGTCGTAGCCGTTGCAGTTGATATCCGCCTGGAAATAACGGTTCGTGTAGCCGCTGTGGTTCTGCATCGTCACATCAAAGAGGAAGAACGGGCTGCCCGGCTCCTTGTTCTCGTAGGTTTCCACGATCTTCTCATAGTTCGCCTGATCGCTGATCATGCCGCGGTACCGCTTGGCCGTATCGGAGAACTGATCAATCGAGATGAAATCATCAAAATCAAGGAAACGGTATGCCGTGCTCCGCTTCCAGTTTGTCGCCTTGTTCGGATGCATCGCAATTGCCTGATAACCCTGGTCTTTTAACGTCGTGACAAGGGAATACTGGCTGTGCGTAAAGTAGCTGACGTACGGCACCATGCCCGGGAACCGCTTGCAGGAGTTTCCGGTCAGGAACTCATACTCCGTTTTTGCTGTTCCGCCGCCCTTGGTACACGTCAGCGTGTGCCCTTTGATGATATTTTCGGTCAGCGAATCGAGGAACGGCATGTAGCTCTCGCTCGTCTGCGGATCGCCGACGGAACGGTAGTCAAACCACGACTCGTTCATGATCGCGATGATGTTGACGGGTGTCACGCTATCCGCATTATCTTTTCGAAGATCTTCTGTTTTCGTCTCTTTCTCGCTCGTATCGGCAATCGCTGTCACTTCGTCTTTCGAATAGCCGTCCGGCGGTGTCAGGCGCATGTATTTGGCGACCGCGGTAAAACCGACCGTCGTTCCGTACTGGCGGTATGTCTTCGCCGGATTCCAGAGGTCACTGATGACACCGAACTCGGCGTTCCAGTTCAGATTCATGTACGCCAGGTATGTTCCGAGCATCAGCGCAGCAGCAGCCACGCGGAGCAGAATTTTATTCCTCGTTTTCCGTGCAAAACGGTATTCCCGGCTCTGCAGCCAGAGGCGCACAACGAGCATCATCGTGATAAACGAAGTCACGATTTCACCTGTGATCTCGAATTTGTAGCCGCCGACTACGTCCGCCGCCGTCGCAATGCTGTACAGGTCGATGAGCTGGAACGCTTCTCCGCGGAACAGATAAACATAGTAGAATACCAGACTCATGCAGAAATAAAAGATGTTCATGAAAATCATCGCGCGGCGGATGGAGTTCAGAAAGAGGGAAACGAAAATGGAAAGTACGAAAATGACACCGATATTCAACAACGCATAATACCATTTCATCTCCCGGAACTGGCTGTTTGTGACAAATTCCAGTGTGGCAAACAAATAGGCTGCGTTTGCCAGCATCAGAATCGGCTGTTTCCATCCCACATAGCGCGGTTTTGGTTTCTGGTCCGGCTCTGCAGCAAACCGGCAGAAACTGACGACTGTCGTCAGTATGATACACGCCAGCAGGCACGGGAACAGAAAGTGAATACTCCACTCCCGGTCTGCCGCCGTCGTATCCAGCAGCGGGCGCGCCAGAAACAGCAGCACTGCCAGCACGCCGAAATGCAAAACAAGAAACGCGCACCGGGCGCGCTCCTTTTGATTCTCTTTTAATCTTTGATAAAACTTCTGCATCGAAACTTTATGCTCCTTTTATAAACAAGAATTATAATCCTTCCGTAAACGGCTCGTCCGCCGGATAGCCGCCGCCTAATTTTTGCATACAGCGCTGGATGGAATCTTTTGAATTTCCCCAGTCCTTATCCTTGTTGCGGTAATCGAATTTGTCAGTAAACCATGTTACCTCTTCCTGCAGCCGCTGGTAATTTTCTTTCATGATTTTGAACAGAGTCGGGTAAAATTCCGCTTTCTGTTTATCATTCAGCTTTTTCTCCGCCGTTTCTACCAGATCCGCAAAATGCGGCAGACAGAAGCCTTTTCCCTCGCGGAACAGTCTTGCAAACTCCTCGTCTTTTTTGTAGAGATCAAAGAACGTATCAAGATAGCGGTTATAGTTTGCCTTGAAGTGATCGCAGACGTAGCACGAATGCGTCTTCTCATCAATCCACTGGCCGATCGCAGTCTCACGGCCCTGTTTGTCGAGGGATGTCTTCTGCATCCGCTTGAACACCGAGGATTTTCCCGGTGCAAACAGATCCATCTGTGCGGCAAGCTCCTGGTTCAGTTTTTTCAGATGGGTGGACAAAATCAGACCGCTTCCGAGACGGTTTCCGTAATCGTACATCATTTTATAGTGGTGGCGGCAGAATCCCATCGCGTCTGTTTCCGCACGCACATCATCCTCCATATAGGATGCGCCGGAACCGAGCGCAAACGAAATCGCATGCTGCTCTGCTTCCCGCTCCAGATAGCAGAACGGGCACTCATCTTCCGCCTTGAATGCATCCGTCAGCGGAATGGTATGGATCGACTCTTTCATATGCAAAAACCTCCGATTTTATTTGTTGGTGCTTTCTACAGCATACACAAAAACCTCTCATTTGTCAAAAGAACTCTTTTTCCTGTTTTCCTATTATTCTGATGGATAATTTCTATATTTTGCACAATTTACATGTGCATTATAAAAATTTAAAGTTGTTTCTTTTTGGTATTTAATCGTTTAAGATAAATATTATATAAGTCTTTGTATCACTCTGTTCAGAAAGGAGCCATAGCAATGGGAGAACGTCATACGGAGGAGATGCGCCTCCTCGGTCTTACCATCGCTTTTTATCGCAGAGCACGCGGATTAACGCAAAGTGAGCTTGCCGAAGCTGTCAAGATCAGCCGTACACATATGAGCAACATCGAAGCGCCAAACAGTCATACCTCTCTGTCTCTAAACAAGCTGATGGATATTGCGGAAGCACTCGAAATTCCGCTGAAAACATTATTTGATTTCAAACGGTAAGCCCGGAAAGCTTTCCGTTTTTTATAGCAGATTTTTGCAACAACCCCCCGCAGCCGGTGTGCGCCCGGTGCGGGGGGCTTTTTCTCTCTTATTTTCCCGAAAAATCCGGAGTTCCGTCAAGATTATACGGGGTCACCTGGTATACATAGTAGTTCAGCCAGTTCGTGTACAGATTGTTCGCATGTGACCGCCATAAAAGCACTGGTTTTGTATTTGGATCGTCGTTTTTATAATAGTTCTTCGGAATCTCAATCGGGAGTCCTTTGTCTTTATCGCGGTGGTACTCGCCGTCGAGCGTCATACGGTCGTACTCCGGATGACCCATCACAAAAATCTTTCTTCCCTCTTCCGCCATGCCAAGATAGAATCCGGCTTCGTCGGACTCTGCGAGAATCGTGACATCTTTGCAGGCACGGATATCGTCGATCGGTACTTCTGTGTGGCGGGAATGCGGTGCCAAAAACTCGTCATCGAAGCCTCGCACAAGCGGGATCTTGCGGTTGTTGACTTTGTGCCAGAACAGCCCGAATTTCTTCTCCGGAAGCATCCGTTTCTTCAGTCCGTAGAAATGATACAGACTCGCCTGGGCTCCCCAGCAGAGGAACATCGTGGAGGTAACGTGTGTGTTCGTCCAGTCCATGATCTTTGTCAGTTCATCCCAGTAGTCAACTTCTTCAAATTCCATCTGCTCGACCGGTGCACCGGTGATGATCATACCGTCGTAATAATTTTTCCGCACATCCTCAAATTTCACATAGAACGTGTTCAGATGGCTGGTCGATGTATTTTTCGCCTCGTGGCTTGCCACCATCAGAAAGGTGACATCAACCTGCAGGGAGGTGTTGGAAAGGGAGCGCAGAAGCTGCAGCTCGGTATCTTCTTTGAGCGGCATCAGATTCAGGATCATAATCTTCAGCGGACGGATGTCCTGATGAACCGCTCTTGTCTCGTCCATGACGAATATATTTTCGCTTTCGAGTATTTCTTTTACAGGTAAATCTGCCTGAACTTTAACCGGCATATTCTTTTTCCTCGTTTCTATTCTTCTTGATCTGCCGCGCTTTTCTCTGCGCAGACAGGCGGTTTGCTTTTTCCGGCAGGAATTTCTGCCGTCTGTTTCCGATTATAGCAGATTCCCGCGCGGGATGCAAACCGCCTTTGCAGATATTTCGTTATTCTTCTGTCATCTTCAGAAATTCCTCTTCTGAGATCACCGGCACGCCGAGTTCGCGCGCTTTCCGGTTTTTGGAGGAACTGGATGTCGTGTCGTTGTTGATCAGATAGCTCGTCTTTCCCGTTACACTTCCGGTGGCTTTTCCGCCGAGCTCCTCGATTCTTGCCTTTAATGCATTCCGGTTCGGGAAATGTTCCACACTTCCGGTGATGACGAAGGTAAGACCGGCTAATTTCTGTTCTTCCTGGCTTGCCTGCGGCTTCTCAATCGTCAGATACGACAGAAGGCGCTCAAGGCGTTCTTTATTTTCCTCATCCGCAAAGTAATCCACGATGCTTTTTGCAATCACTTCTCCGACACCGTCGATCTGCGCGAAATCCTCCGCCGATGCATTCCGGATCCGGTCGAGATCGAAATCGAAGGCTTTGCAGATCATTCTCGCGTTTGCAAGACCGATATTTAAGATGCCAAGTCCGAAAATCAGACGGGGCAGCGTTGTGTTTTTCGCGCGCTCGATGCTGTCGATCAGATTCTGGTATGATTTTTCACCGAAACCGTCCATTTCCACAATCTCGTCGCGGTAGCGGTCGAGACGGAAAATATCGGCAAACTCACGGATGAAGCCGTGGCCCACGAATTTTTCGAGCGTTGCCTCCGACATGCCGTCGATGTTCATCGCGTCGCGGCTTACAAACAGGGTGAATGCCTTCATGAATTTTGCCGGGCACTCCGGATTCGTCCAGTAGAGGGTCTCGACATTGTTCATCATCTGAATCCGGGTGGCACCGCCGCAGGCAGGACACGTTTCCGGAATATCGCGCACACCGCTTCTCGTCAGATTCTCTGAGATCTGTGGAATGATCATATTTGCTTTGTAGACAAGGATTTTATCACCCACACCGAGATCCAGCGAACGCATGATACTAATGTTGTGGACGCTTGCGCGGGAAACCGAAGTTCCTTCCAGCTCGACCGGCTCAAAAACCGCAACCGGATTGATGAGACCGGTTCTCGACGGGCTCCACTCAATTTCAAGCAGAGTGGTCTCCTTCTGTTCATCCGCCCATTTGAAGGCGAAAGCGTTCCGCGGGAATTTCGCGGTTGTGCCAAGTGATTCTCCGTAGGCGATATCGTCATACAACGCGACAAGGCCATCGGACGGAAAATCGTTTGTCTCGATTTTCGTGGAGAAATATTGCATCGCCTCGTCGAGGTTATCTTTGGTGACAACCTTGTATTCCACCACCTCGAAGCCCTGCTCTTTCAGCCACTCCATCTGACGGATTCTGGAATTTTCGAAATCCTGTTCCGGAGCGCTCACAAGCGCAAATGCCATAAAATGAACGTGGCGTTTTGCCGTAATCTCATTGTTCAGCTGGCGCACAGAACCGCTGCAGAGGTTCCTCGGATTCTTGTATTTCGCATCAACATCCTCAATCTCCTCGTTGATCTTCTCAAAATCGGAATAGCGGATGATCGCCTCGCCACGCAGAACCAGCTCTCCCTGGTACGGGATTTTTAAGGGAATATTTTCAAACACTTTTGCATTGTTCGTGACTACCTCTCCGATCACGCCGTTTCCACGGGTGACGGCCTTTGCGAGGGTACCGCCGCGGTACGTCAGAACGACGGTCAAACCGTCCATCTTCCAGGACAGCAGCGTTTTGTGATCCCCGATGAAGCTGCGGAGCACTTCCACATCTTTCGTTTTATCAAGGGAAAGCATCGGCGACTCGTGCGCTTCTTTCGGCAGTTCGTTCATCGCCTCGTAGCCGACTTTTGTGGTCGGGCTTCCGGCGAGTGTTACGCCTGTTTTTTCCTCTAATACCTGCAGTTCGTCATACAGCGTGTCGTACTCCAGGTTGCTCATGATCTCCCGGTCTTCCTGGTAATAGGCTTTTGCCGCTTCGTTCAGCTTTTTGACCAGTTTCTTCATCCGTTCTGTCTCGTTCATCGCTTTTCCTCCCCGATCTGCTTTTTCAGTTCTGCTAATTCTTTTTCCGTTAAAGGGCGGTACTCCCCTGTTTTCAGGTCTTTCAAGTGAATATTCATGATCCGCACACGTTTCAGCTTTGTGACACGATATCCTAATGCTTCGCACATCCGCCGGATCTGACGGTTCAGCCCTTGCGTCAGAATAATCGTAAAGCTGCGCTCTCCCGTTTTCCGGATCCGGCACGGGCGCGTCACGGTATCGAGAATCGGCACGCCGGATGCCATTTTTTTCAGAAATTCCGGTGTAATCTCTTTGTTTACCTCGACCTGGTATTCTTTTTCGTGGCGGTTTCTGGCACGCATGATACCATTTACAATCGCACCGTCGTTCGTCATCAGAAGGAGACCCTCGGAATCTTTATCGAGTCTTCCCACCGGGTAAATCCGCACCGGGTAGGACAGATAATCGATGACGTTGTTTTTCTCCCGTTTTTCCGCAGTACAGACGATGCCGCGCGGTTTGTTGAAGGCGAGATAGACTTTTTTCTCCTCCGGGACAACGGTTTTGCCTTTCACGACAACAACGTCGCCAGACTCCACCTGTATGCCGGTTTCCGCGCGTTTTCCGTTTACCGTAATCTCGCCTGCTTCTGTCAGACGGTCCGCCTCCCGCCGCGAGCAGACGCCCGCATCACTTAAGTATTTGTTTAAGCGCATGGTTTTATCCTTCCAAAAAAGCAGTTTCATAAAAACCAGAAACTGCTTTTTTTGTTTTGTATTATTCTATTGTTCCTACTGAATGCTCTCTACATATGCTCTCAGAGAAGCATCTGCATCGAGTGCATTCTGATAATCGTTCTGAACCTGTTCGATCAGATTTTTGACTTCTTCGTTTTCGAGCGCCGCTTTCATAGCCTCGGTTACGGCCGCATCGCTGTCGGTATCATCCATGATTTTCAGGCTGCCGTCTTCTTTCGTGTAGAGATAATACTCCGAAAGCATCGGCAGGGTCTGGTTGATTCCCAGATATTTGCATCTGCTGCTGACAAACGTGATGTACGTTCCGTCGCTTGGACCGCTGATCGTGTAAGCCTTTACATCTCCGTATGACTCCACGTCGCTTTCTGCCTCAATCTGCGCCTGCTCCTCCGCGGTCAGATTATCTGTTACTGCAAAAAGACCGTTGATATCCCTTGCACCGAGCGCGGTGTAATACTGCTCCAGCACGGTGCTTACTTCCGGGACATTGTCCGCGGCAAAGGAGACAGCCGTATTATCGGTATTCTCTGTATTACTGGTATCGTCTGCCGCTTCCGGCTCACTTGTCGGCTCAGCCTCTGCATCCGGCGCGCTGGCGGTATCGGTACTGGAAGCATCTGCACTGGAATCATTCGCGGAATCCGAAACGTCCGATGAAATGCCTGTGCTGACCTCAGAATCTGCTTTACTGTCTGCTTTTACCTGTGTCTTTTTATCCGGCACATTGTTTCCGGTGCTGCTGCTTGTTACGGTTCCGCCGCTCGATTTTCCATCGTTTTTTGGTGATACCAGATGAACGATGAGAAGAACCGCTGCCACAATCAGGAGAATTGCTCCGATCAGAAGCATGTAGCGCAGATTATCGGAAATCCATTCCCGGATTTTATCTTTTGTTGTCATTGGTTTTGCCATATTTTTCCTCCTTCATCAAAACTGATCCGCCGGATCAGTTATTGATATGCTCAGTAAGCAAAAAAACCTCTACTTCACACCGAAGCAGGGGTTTTCCTTGTCCTGCGCCGGTCCTGCCCGCCGCAGCATGCCATGTAGCAAAAACGCGTCTGGAGGGATTCGAACCCCCGACACACGGTACCGGAAACCGTTGCTCTATCCCCTGAGCTACAGACGCTGATGTGATCTGTTTTCTCAACCACACTATGATAGTTTACCACAGACTCCTGCAATTGTAAAGTATTTTTCCCACCCAGCCGCCCATTTTTTTCTTAAATTATTCGCAGACTATTCTGCCACACAAACTTACGTTTCTTCCTCACACAGCGTCAGTTCCCCGCTTTCCCGGTGGTAATAATAAACGTGATCCGACAGAATCTCCTGCGGCTTGACCGTCTTTTCATTCACGTCCCGTACCATGTCGGAAAGACACTCCTCCGGGAACACATCATAATCCGGAATCACCATGCACTCGTGGATACTGCTCGGAATCACATAAAGACTTGCCTCAAAGCGCTGCGAAAGACTCTCCAGCACGCCGGGATAGCACATGCAGATTGCACCCAGCTTTCCTCTGCGGTTGCTGACCAGGTAAAACTGTTCCGCCAGCGGACCAAGCTCGAACAGGGGAAACGTTACTCCGTACTCCTCTTTCAAATACACCATAAGGCTGTCTGTGCGCACCGGCAGATCCCGCAGGGTGTTCTCCCAGGCACGGGCATCCAGCTCCTCCGCCGAAATTCCCCACAGCTCCCGGTGCGTCTCGTGGATCAGAATTGTCGCATCCGGCACGCGGTTTCCCCGCATCTGGTAATAGTACACGACCGCGAGATCGAGAAATTTTCTGTGCGGAACTTCGGAGAGCAGCATACGGTTTTTCTCCGCATGAATGAGCTCGCAGTAGATCTGCGGCGCAGCATTTTTCCAATTGGTAAAAAAGGCAGCTTTCTCCGGTCTTCTCGCCTCCGCTTCCACTTTCCGGTACTGCTCCAGTACCTTTTCTGCAATCTGAGAAAGCGGCACGCCCTGCAGACAGCATTCATACAGAAGCTCCACGTAGATCGTCGGTGCAATCCAGTCCTTCTTTCTGCTGATGACAAACGCCTCTTTTTCGATACCGTTCAGCTTCTGCACCGATTCTACCTTCACCTCAAAATCATCGCCGGCTTTTCTTTTCAGCAGCGCGGCAAGCTGCTCTTTGAACATCTGATAGTCCATTTTTTCCCACCTTTCCTGTTTGATTGCCTTTTGTATTTTTGCTTTACGGAACAAAAAAGCTCCGAAAAACACAACTTAAAAACCTCTGTACAGATCTGTATATGCCAGAGATTCGTTGGTTCGCGGAACTTCGAACGATGAGAAAAACGGGCCCGGGCTGCTTCCGACAGCCTTTATCAGCCATTTTTCAGACGAATATTCTATTTATTTAGAAAACCGTGTCCGCCACAAAGAAAGTTGTGACGGACAACGGCGGGAACAGTCTTACTTATACACGGGACAGATATTCACCTGTTCTGGTATCAATTTTGATTTTGTCTCCCTGGTTTACGAACAGCGGAACGCTTACGGTAGCACCAGTCTCAACGGTAGCCGGTTTGGAAGCACCCTGTGCGGTATCTCCCTTGAAGCCTGGCTCAGTCTCGGTGATCTCAAGCTCTACAAACAGAGGCGGTTCGATTGCGAATACATTTCCGTTGTAGGAACATACTTTAACCATTTCGTTTTCTTTTACAAATTTCAGAGCATCTCCGATGGTCTCTTCGTTCAGAGCGATCTGCTCATAGTTTTCTACGTTCATGAAGTAGAATAAATCACCATCGCTGTACAGATACTGCATGTCTACACGCTCGATACGAGCCTGCGGGAATTTCTCAGTCGGACGGAAGGTACGCTCTACCACACCACCGTTGATGACATTTTTTAATTTTGTTCTTACGAATGCAGCTCCTTTACCAGGTTTTACATGCTGAAATTCAAGAATCTGAACGACCTGACCATCGATCTCGAGGGTAACGCCGTTTCTAAAATCTCCTGCTGAAATCATTCTGATTTTTCCTCCTTAACATAGTACGATGCGCCAAATGCGCACCATAGGCTTATCTTATAATATAATATTTTTCCCGATTTTTCAACTGTTTTTTTTCGTAATCCTGCCGCGGGCCAGATCACGCTCATAAAAGAACAGTACAATGTGCTCCAGATACCGTTTCAGAACGATCTGAATTTCCTCTTTCGGATTGATCGGCTCGGTCAGAATATTGTAAAGTCCGGTCCGTTTTGCACCGTACACATCGGTGAAAAGCTGATCCCCGACAAAGACCGCCTGCTCCTCTTTAATCCCCATTCTCCGGCATGCCTCCTGGTAGTTTTTCACCGAAGGCTTGTGCGCATTTTCGATATAGATAGAACCGACCGCATCGGCAAACGGAGCCACACGCGGTTTCTGATTGTTGGAAAGCAGACAGGTGGAAAAACCAGTCTCCCGAAGAGACGCAAAGAACGCAGCCGCCTCCTTCGTTGCCG